>Ga0308157_10001837_pt1 | contig 39479 bp, 32 predicted proteins | sample PhyBR1_FD_201035 | JGI IMG/M metagenome (GOLD analysis project Ga0308157, IMG submission 201035) | Phyllosphere microbial communities from UC Gill Tract Community Farm, Albany, California, United States - DLSLB.R1 | ecosystem: Host-associated > Plants > Phyllosphere > Unclassified | place: USA... | reverse complement strand
CTCAACTTGCTTTCGGCCACGTGCCGCTGCTCGACCACGCTGATTTTTCCCTCGAGACCGGCGAACGCGTCGGCCTCATCGGCCGCAACGGCACCGGCAAATCCTCGCTCCTGAAAGTCATCTCGGGCCGTTCGCGTCTGGACGATGGCTTGCTGGTGATGCAGCAGGGCGTCACCATCGCCTATGTCGAGCAGGAACCGGTGTTTGACCTGAGCATGACGGTGTTTGCCGTCGTCGCCGGCGGCATGGGCGATCAGCAGGCAATGCTGACCGAATACGAAGAACTGACCGGCAAGTTCGGCCAGGGCGACGACGACGCGCTGATGGAGCGCATGCATGTGATCCAGACCAAGCTCGATGCGAACGATGGCTGGAACCTGGCGCACAAGGTCGAGACCACGCTCGATCGCCTGAACCTGTCGGGCGACGCGTTGATGGGCACGCTGTCGGGCGGTATGCAGAAGCGCGTCGCGCTGGCCGTGGCGCTGGTCTCGGCGCCGGACGTGCTGCTGCTCGATGAGCCGACCAACCACCTGGACTTCACGTCGATCAAGTGGCTCGAGAGCCTGCTGCGCGAATTCCGCGGCTCGGTCCTGTTCATCACCCACGATCGTAGTTTCCTGGACAACGTTGCTACCCGCATCATTGAACTCGACCGCGGCCGTCTGCTGTCGTTCCCGGGCAACTTCACGACCTATCAGGCGCGCAAGCAAGAGCTGCTGGCCAATGAAGAAGTCGAAAACGCCAAGTTCGACAAGTTCCTGGCGCAAGAAGAAGTGTGGATCCGCAAGGGCGTGCAGGCACGCCGCACCCGCGACGAAGGCCGCGTGCGCCGCCTGGAAGCACTGCGTTCGCAGCGCGCGGTGCGCCGCGACCAGCAGGGCCAGATCAAGCTCGACGTTGCCACGGGCGAACGTTCGGGCAAGATCGTTGCCGATCTCGAGAACATCTCGAAAATGTACGGCGACAAGGTCATCGTCGACAACTTCACCGGCACGCTGATGCGTGGCGACAAGGTCGGCCTGATCGGACCGAACGGCGCCGGCAAGACGACGCTGCTCAAGATCATCCTGGGCGAAGAAACGGCCGACAGCGGCAAGGTCCGCCTGGGCACCAAGCTGAACGTCGCGTACTTCGACCAGATGCGCACCCAGCTCAATGAAGAAGCCAGCCTGGCCGACACCATTGCACCTGGCAGCGACTGGGTCGAGATCAATGGTCAGCGCCGTCACGTGATGACCTACCTGAACGACTTCCTGTTCTCGCCGGAACGCGCGCGTTCGCCGGTCAAGTCGCTCTCCGGTGGCGAGCGCAACCGCCTGCTGCTGGCGCGCCTGTTCGCCAAGCCGGCCAATTGCCTCGTGCTCGATGAGCCGACCAACGATCTGGACATCGACACGCTCGAGCTGCTCGAAGAACTGCTCGAGGAATACACGGGCACCGTGTTCCTGGTCAGCCACGACCGCACGTTCCTCGACAACGTCGTCACGCAAGTGATCGTGGCCGAAGGCGCCGGCAAGTGGCGCGAATTCGTCGGTGGCTATACCGACTGGGAACGCGTCAAGGCGGCCACGCCGGTGGTCCAGGCGCCGGTCAAGACCAGCGCCCCGAAAGCTGACGATACGGCGGCCCCGGCCGCCAAGAAGGTCAAGCTGAGCTACAAGGAGCAACGCGAGCTGGAAGAGTTGCCGAAGCTGATCGCGACGCTGGAAGATGAACAGTCGGCCATCACGGCGCAGCTCAATGGCCCGGACTTCTACAAGCAGAACCCGGCCGACGCCAAGCGCATCAATGCGCGCTTTGCCGAAATCGAAGAGTTGCTGCTCGATGCGCTGGAGCGCTGGGAAACGATCGAAGCGCGCTCGCGCGGCGTGTAATCAACAAGGGGCGGGCAATGACCGGGCAGGGCGACTTTTCATGATCGACAACAACGAATCGCGCGCCGCCCGGCCGGCCAGCCCCGGCTCCGGTCCCGGGTTTTCGGCCCCGGCGGCCGACGAACCCTTCCTGACCCGCGCCGCCTGGGCGCGGATCCTGCCATTCGGCACCTATATCCTGTTCATGGTGATTGGCGACCTGCTCGAGCGCATGGGCATGAGCCGCGCCGACCTGCGCTGGCTGTATCCGGTGCAGGCCGGCGCCGTGGTGGCGCTGCTGGCCGTGTTCTGGCGCCAGTACGACGAGCTGCACCGGTTCGGCCTGCGCCTCTCGCACACCCTCGTTGCCATCATCGTCGGCATCATCGTGCTGGTGTTGTGGGTCAATCTGACGCTGCCCTGGATGCTGCTGGGCAGCTCGCCCGGCTACGATCCCCGCACGCATGGCGAAATCGACTGGCTGATGGTGACGCTGCGTATCGCTGGCGCGGCGCTGGTCGTGCCCGTCATGGAAGAATTGTTCTGGCGCTCGTTCCTGATGCGCTGGGTCGAACACGCCAACTTCAGACTCGTTGATCCGGCGCGTATCGGCTTCAAGGCGTTTGTGATCCCATGCGTGCTGTTCGGCTTTGAACACACGCTGTGGCTGGCCGGTATTGTGGCCGGCGTGGCCTATGGCGTGTTGTATATGAGGCACCGCAACCTGTGGTCGCCCATCCTGGCCCACGCTGTCACGAATGGGTTGCTGGGCGTCTGGGTCGTCTACACAGGGGGCTGGCAATTCTGGTGATTCCTCCGGTAGTACGACCCGTGGAAGACGACGACCATGCCAGCCCCTTCAGCGTTGCATCGCCTTTCCCCGGTCGCGCTCTGCGCCGGCGCCCTCTGGTGCTTTCCTGCAGGCGCGGCGTCCACGGCGCCAGCTGAAGGCTTACAACTGCTTGCCGGCATCGGCTGGGCGCACGACGATAACCTCCTGCGCCAGGCCGATGGTGCGCCCGCGTTCGGGGGCGGGCGCAGCGACAGCTATCGCACGTTCGAGGCGGGTGTGGCGCTCGACAAACACATCAGCCGCCAGCGCATTGCCGGCACGGCCAAAGTGTCGAAGGCTGCGTTCGATCATTTCAGGCAGCTCGACTACACGGGCCACGACCTGCAAGCGACATGGTTCTGGCACCTCGGCACGCAGTTCGACGGCCGTGTCGAGGCGCTGGATATCCGGACACTCGCGCCTTACACCGACTTCAACAGCGACCAGCGCAACCTGCGCCAGCAGCGTCGCCAGGCAATCGATGCCGGCTGGCAGCTGCACCCGAGCTGGAAACTGCGCGCTGGCGCCGAGCGCGACAAGGCAAGCTACGACCTGGCGATCCAGCGCTTCAACAACCGCACCGAAAAAGCATGGGAAACCGAGCTGCTGTACCAGCCCAGCGGCGGTAGCGCGCTGGGCCTGGTCGTACGCCGCGTCAAGGGTAGTTATCCGTACCGGCGACCGGCCATCAGTACTGTCCTGACAGACGATTTTACCCAGGACGAACTCAAGCTGCGCGTGAACTGGCTCGCCACCGGCTCGACCACGGTGCAGGGGCTGGCCGGCTACGTGCGGCGCGAACAGCCGTCGTACGGCGAAGGCGTCACGAGCGGCGTCAACGGCCGCGTCAATGCGTTCTACACCCCGCGCGGCCAGGTCAGCTATCAGGCGGGCTTGTGGCGCGAGTTTGCGCCCATCGAAAGCCCGTTCGTCAGTTACACGCTCAACAAGGGCGCCAGCATTGGCGTCAACTGGGCCGCCAGCGCCAGGCTGGCGGTCGAGACCAGTGCGACGTACGAGCGGCGCAGCTACTCGGCGCGGGGCGGCTTTACCGGCGCCGATGCGCTGCGTGACGCGGTCCGTTCGGCCAGCGTGCGCGCCGTGTGGCAGGCCAGGCCTGGGGTGAAGGTCGTTGCCGCGGTTGTCCATCAGGCGCGTACCGCTTCCGGGCTCGGCATTGGCAAGTTCGATGCGAACGTGGTGCAGGTCAGCGCCAATGTGCTGTTCTGATAGCGCTCCTACTGACGCGATGTTGATGGTTTTTTTGCGAGAAAACGCGCATTGGTTGCGCTGGCGCTAGCGCAATTGTGTCAGCGGCTTTTCAGTGGAACCGATGGGTTGCTGAAGCATCGAATGGCATGTTGGGCATGTGCTGGCGGCCCCGTTGCAACGATCACCAATGCTGGAGGAATCATGAAGCGTGTCGTCATGTGGATGGTGGGCCTGGCGTTGATGCTGGGCATGGGCATGGCCCGCGCAGCAGAGGTGCTGCTGGGGCCGGGGGACGTGGTCAAGCTGTCGGTGTATGGCAGTCCCGACCTGTCGATCGAGACCCGCGTCAGTGAAAGCGGCCATCTTACGTTTCCGTTGCTGGGGCAGGTGGCAGTCGGCGGCATGCCGGTGGCGGCGGCCGAGAAAACCATCGCGGGCCTGCTCGAGAAGGCCGGTTACCTCAGGCAGGCGCAGGTCAATATGCTGGTAACGACCCTGGCAAGCCAGCAGATTTCGGTGCTCGGCCATGTGAACCGGCCCGGGCGCTATCCGGTGGACGGCCGCCGCCGCGTGCTCGACATGCTGGCGCTGGCGGGCGGCATCCACAGCGATGGCGGCGACATGATCAGCCTGGTGCGCACGCGCGATGGCAAGACGCTGCGTGAGACGATCGATGTGGTCGACATGGTGCGCACGGGCGAACTCGACAGGGATGTGGAAGTGGCCGGTGGCGACATCATTTTTGTCGAACGCGCGCCGCGGGCGTATATCACCGGCGAAGTCAGTCGCCCGGGACCATTCCGGCTCGAGCGCGGCATGACGGTCCAGCAAGCCCTGTCGGCTGGCGGTGGCTTGAGTCCGCGCGGCAGCAGCAATGGCATCCGCATCACGCGCAAGGCGGCCGGCGGCCAGCCGGTCTCCCTGGACGCCCGTGCCAGCGATATCGTCCAGGTCGATGACGTGATCGTCGTGCGTGAAAGCTGGTTCTAAATGTCCATTGCCTTCGCTTCTGCTCCCGCGTTGCCACTGACCCAGCAGGAGCAGCGTGGCGACATACTTCTTGCATGGATGGCATCATTTCCTTGAACAGCATTGATCAAGGATAGAGGCATGCAAGGGTGGTGGACAGAAAGCTGGGAGACGATTCAACACGAATTTTCCGATCTGGGCGATGCCGAAGATGTGACGATCATCGTCGTGCGTCTGCTGGTGGCGGCGGTGCTGGGTGGTTTGCTTGGCTATGAGCGTGAAACCAAAGGGGCTTCGGCCGGCCTGCGCACGCATATGCTGGTCTCGGTTGGCTCGGCGTTGTTCGTGCTGATTCCGTTGCAGGCCGGCATGACGATCCAGGACTTGTCGCGGGTGTTGCAGGGTGTTACGGCCGGTATCGGTTTCCTTGGCGCCGGCGCGATTCTCAAGCAGCGCGATCAGAACGATATCAAGGGGTTGACCACTGCCGCCAGTGTCTGGATGACGGCTGCCATCGGCGTTTCCGCCGGCATGGGGCGCGAAGGCACGGCAGTACTGAGTGCACTATTTGGATTGGTAATCCTCGCGTTCGTTCGCTCGCCCAGCAAGCGCAATGCCGAATAACAGTGGGGCGGCGGCGCAGGCACTCGCCAGCCTGTACTCGCCAGCGCGCTCAGGCTCCGTGACACTTCCAGTAAGTCAGCGCCTCTGCCCAACAGCCTGATCACGCCGCATCTTGACCCGGCATTGCACCGGCTATCTTGTTGTTGTTAGCCAACTTGCTATCGGCGACGCTGCCAGCTGCAGCGTTGTTTGCATTCTTCAACAGCCATTGGCGGCCTCAATGCGGCATTCTCATGCCCGGTCAAAACCACCCGGCTTTGCACCATCCTGGCAACCTGGCCTTCCTCGACTACGCACCCTGAACCGTGCGTAGCTCCCGACACGGATGAATGTATTATCAGAAAAATTGTGCCTTTACCAAGTGCTTGAGCGCGAGGGTGCGGCGTTCATCGTCCCTACACCGGAGGTACGCTGCGATCCAAAAACGCCTGGCGGCGGATGGCAATCGGTTGACGAGGCAGAATTCTGCATGAAGGAAGCGCGATGAACGGAACAAACATGGTGTGGCTGGTGAACCGCTTGCGCTGCATGTCGGTGGCCGAGATGGGATACCGGGTGCAGCAGGCCACTGCGATCCGCCTGGGACGGAGCATGGCCGGCCGCACGCAGTTGGCGCTGGCGCGTTCGGCGCCGCCGGCCGTGCCGACGCTCAACCTGGGCGTGCGCGGCGCGCCTGAGCTCGATACGGGCGAAGTCGAGGCGTTGCTGCTGGACGCCGAACGCATCTGCGCAGGGCACGTCGTGCTGTTTGCCGATGGGCGCTTCGACGTGGGCGTGCCAACCGCATGGAACCGCGATCCCGACACCGGCGTGACTGCGCCAGCCGTGTACCGGGGCGACCTCGCCATCAACGACCGCGAGCTGGTGGGCGACATCAAGCATGTCTGGGAACTGAACCGTCACCTGCACCTCGTGCGGCTGGCACAGGCCTGGACGCTCACGCGCGATGCGCGCTGGATGGATGCGCTTGCACAAAACCTGCGCAGCTGGCTCGAGCAGTGTCCGCCGCTGACCGGCCCCAACTGGACCAGTTCGCGGGAGCTGGGCATCCGGCTGATCAACTGGAGTCTTATCTGGCAATTGATTGGTGGTGACCGCAGCGCCTTGTTTGAAGGCGATGCCGGGCAGCGCCTGCGCGCCGACTGGCTCGGCAGCATCCATGCCCATTGCCGTACGATCGCGCGCCATCTGTCGCGCCATTCGTCGGCCAACAACCATCTGATCGGCGAACTGGCCGGCCTGTACATGGGCGCCGTCACCTGGCCGTGCTGGAAAGAATCGCGCGATTGGCAGACGCTGGCGCAGAACGAGCTGGAAGTGGAAGCGCAGACGCAGTTCTCGCGCGATGGTGTCAACCGCGAGCAGGCCTTCGGCTACCATTTGTTCGTGTGCGAATTTCTGTTCGTGGCCGGCTTGCTGGCCCAGACCGGCGGCCATAGCCTGCGTCCGTTTTCGCGGGCTTACTGGGGCAGCCTGCAGCGCGCGCTGCGCTTTTTGCGCTCGGTGCGCGATGTCGGTGGCAATGTGCCTGCCGTGGGCGACGCCGACGATGGCTGCGTATTCCGCCTCGACGCCTCCGGCATGGACCGCGCCGCGCAGTTGCTGGCGCTGGGCGACACCGTCTTCGGCGGCCATGCCGACAGCCACCCCGGCGTGCGCTGGCTGCTGCACACGCTGCCGGGCGGGCGGCCCGATTGCGATCCCCACGAGGTCGATACGGGCTGGGCCTTTCCCGATGGTGGCTACCTGCTGTTCGGCAACCGCTTTGGCGAACCCGACGAAATCAAGGGCTTGCTCGACTGCGGCCCACTGGGCTACCTGGGCGTGGCTGCCCACGGTCACGCCGATGCACTGGCGCTGGCCCTGTCAATCGCGGGTGAACCTTGCCTGGTCGATCCCGGCACCTACTCGTACGGGCAGGACGACAAATGGCGCGATTACTTTCGCGGCACGTCCAGCCACAACACGGTGCGCATCGACGGTCTGGATCAATCGGTCTCGGGCGGGCGTTTCATGTGGCTGCGCAAGGCTGCGGCCAGCATCGAGCGCATGCCTGCCTCGCCGCACGAGTTCGATTTCCGCGGTTCACACGACGGGTACGCGCGCCTGCCCGATCCGGTCCGCCATGTGCGCAGTGTCCGGTTCGAGAGCGCCAGCAACATCCTGACCGTGCGCGACGAGGTGTCCGGCAAAAAGCCGCACAAGGTCGAGTTGTTCTGGCACTTTGCGCCTGGTCTGGACGTGCGCCTGACCAGCAACGGCCTGGCGGTACGGGGCCGCCGCTTTGTGCTGCAAATGCAGGCCAGCGGTGACGACTTGCATCTTGAACTGGTGCACGGCGCCGAAAATCCGCCGCTCGGATGGTATTCGGCCACTTACCAGTCCAAGGTGCCGTGCGACGTCTTGCGCATCTCGACCGTTTCGTCTGCCGTGCCGGTGGAGTGCAAGTTTTCCATCACGTTCATTAACGAAAAGTAGCGCATTGCCCGAAGCGATTGCACGCCGCGCACGCTGTGCGTCAGCGCGCCCGTGGGTTTTCGACGAAAGATATCCCGTTGAGAAACCCTGGCGGCAGTGTGCATTCCGGCCCCTCATGTTGCAGTGCAAGCCCGAATCCGGGAACGAGTGTTGCTCCCTGCACACGCATACGTGCGCACGGAATTGCTCAATGCATTGTAAAATATATAAGCTTTAGCTGCAGGACATCCAGACTTATGTTGCAGCGCGTCTTGCACAGCGTCCACGGTGGGAGAGTGCAGGCGCCAGGTGAGGGCCAGCACGTATTCTCGCTGAGTGCACGCGAAGATATCGTGCGCGGGTCGGGCAGATGTATTCTAGTCATGGTGCGCCGCAACCGCAGCAAATTGATGTCGTGCCGGTTCGTTGCTTCAAGATAATGATTGCAGCGTTCCGGGAACGCGCGTACGAGCAGAGAACAGCAACAAACAGCATTAAATGCGTTAAGCACTAGCTTGAAGCAGCAGGGCTATTGCAAACAATCGATCACAAAAAGTGAAGGCAGAGAGCAAACACATGAAGATTCTCGTTACTGGCGGCATTGGTTACATCGGTTCGCACACAGTCGTTGAACTGCAAAGCGCAGGTCATGACGTGGTGGTGCTCGACAACCTGTCCAATGCCCAATTGTCGGTATGCGACCGCGTGCAGCGCATCAGCGGCAAGCCATTCGCCTTTGTCGAAGCCGACATCCGCGATCGCGCAGCGATGGAAGCAGCGTTCGCCGAGCACAAGCCGGAAGCGGTCATCCACTTCGCCGGCCTGAAGGCGGTGGGGGAGTCCGTGGCCGAGCCGTTGCGCTACTACGACAACAATGTCTCGGGCAGCGTCGTGCTGTTTGAAACGATGGCCAAATTCGGTTGCAAGTCGCTCGTGTTCTCGTCGTCGGCCACCGTGTATGGCGACCCGGCGTCGGTGCCGATCCGCGAAGACTTCCCGCTCTCTGCCACGAACCCGTACGGTCGCAGCAAGCTGATGATCGAAGAGATCCTGCAAGACCTGGCCAAGGCACAGCCCGACTGGCGCATTGCGCTGCTGCGCTACTTCAATCCGGTGGGCGCCCATGAGAGCGGCCTGATCGGCGAAGAGCCAAGCGGCATTCCAAACAACCTGGTGCCGTATATTGCCCAGGTCGCCAATGGCCAGCGCGAGAAACTGTCGGTCTTCGGCGGCGATTACAACACCCCCGACGGCACCGGCCAGCGCGATTACATCCACGTCGTCGATCTGGCCATCGGCCACGTCAAGACGCTGGACCGCCTGGCCAAGGGCCCGGGCATCGTCGCGTACAACCTCGGTACAGGGCGCGGCAATAGCGTCCTGGAAATGATTCGTGCGTTCGAAGCGGCCAGTGGCCGCACGGTCGCCTACCAGATCGTCGACCGCCGCCCAGGTGACGTGGCGAAATGCTACGCCGACCCGGCCAAGGCACGCGACGAACTCGGCTGGACCGCCGAACGCGATGTCGCTCAAATGTGCGCCGATGTATGGCGCTACCAAACCACTGCCAAATAATTCAAAGGAACATCGAATGAAAGCCATGATTCTCGCCGCAGGCAAAGGGACGCGCGTGCGTCCGCTCACCTACGATCTGCCAAAACCGATGATCCCGCTGCTGGGCCGGCCCGTGATGGCCTACCTGGTCGATCACCTCCGAAAAAACGGAATCTCCGAGATCATGGTCAACGTCAGCTGGCTGCATGAAAAAATCGAAGAGTATTTCGGCGAAGGCGAGCAGTTCGGCGTCCAGATCGGTTACTCGTTCGAGGGTTACACGAAGGACGACGGCGAAGTCGTGCCGATGCCAATTGGCTCGGCCGGCGGCATGAAGAAAATCCAGGAATTCGGTGGCTTCTTCGACGACACCACGGTCGTGCTGTGCGGCGACGCGCTGATCGACCTCGACCTGAAGGCAGCCCTGATGGAACACCGCCGCAAGGGCGCGATGGCCACCGTCATCACCAAGGAAGTGCCATGGGACAAAGTCTCGTCATACGGCGTGGTCGTGACCGATGAAGAAGGCCGCATCCAGGAATTCCAGGAAAAGCCAGCCGAAGCCGATGCCAAGTCCAACTTTATTTCGACCGGCATCTATATCTTCGAGCCAGAAGTCATCGACCTGATCCCGTCGGGCGTTTCGTTCGATATCGGCTCCGACCTGTTCCCGCTGCTGGCCGAGCGCGGCCTGCCGTTCTATGCACAGGGCCGGCCGTTCAACTGGCTCGACATCGGCACCATGAGTGACTACTGGGAAGTGCTGCAGACGGTACTGACCGGCGAAGTGAACCACATGCATGTGCCTGGCATCCAGATCAAACCGGGTCTCTGGGTTGGCCTGAACACCAGCATCGACTGGGAAGGTACGACGATCGAAGGGCCCGTGTACATCGGTTCCGGCTGCAAAATCGAAGCCGGCACACGCATCGTGGGCCCGACCTGGATCGGCCACGGCAGCCACATCTGCGAAGGCGCCGAAGTTGTTCGCAGCGTCTTGTTTGAATACACCCGGGTGTTGCATGATGTAACATTAAATGAAATGATTGTATTCAAGGAATACAGTGTCGACCGAAATGGCGAGATGAAGCACACTTCCGAGTATTCTTCCGAAGAGTGGCTCAATGCACGTGATCGCCGCACTTCGCGTCGCAAGGACACCCCGGACACCAACGAGTCAAAGAAAGAGAAAGCCAGCGCATGAAGATTTATCCAGTCATCCTTTCCGGCGGCGCCGGGACCCGTCTGTGGCCCCTGTCGCGTGCCGTTCTGCCAAAGCAATTGCTGCCACTGGTTGCCGACAAAACCATGTTGCAGGACACTGCCTTGCGCGTGACAAACTGGCCTGAATTGATGGCGCCATTGGTGGTGTGCGGCAATGACCACCGTTTCATGGTGGCCGAGCAGTTGCGCGAAGTGGGCATCACGCCGCTCGGCATCCTGCTCGAGCCGGTGGGTCGCAACACAGCGCCGGCCGTCGCGGCAGCTGCGCACCATCTGCAACAGATCGACCCTGAAGCCGTCATGCTGGTGCTGCCGGCCGACCACGTCATCGAGAACATTGCAGCATTCCGTGAAGCGGTCGAGCGCGCGACGCGCCTGGTTGCCGCCGGCAAGCTGGCCACGTTCGGCATCGTGCCGAAAACGCCGGAAACCGGCTACGGCTATATCCGCCGTGGCGAGCCGGTGGCCGAGTGCAGCGATTGCTACAACGTGGCGCGCTTCGTTGAAAAACCGGATGCGGCCACCGCCGAAGGCTTCGTTGCCGAGGGCACGTATTACTGGAACAGTGGCATGTTCATGTTCGGCGCCGCACGCTACCTGCAAGAGCTCGAAGAACACGCGCCGGCAATCGCCACCGCCGCCAATCAGGCCATGGATGCGGCCTACCGCGACCTCGATTTTTGCCGTCTCGACGAAACCGCCTTCTCGGCGTGCCCGTCCGATTCGATCGACTACGCAGTCATGGAACACACGCGCGATGCGGCAGTCGTGCCGGCCGATATCGGCTGGAACGACGTCGGCTCGTGGTCGGCGCTGTGGGAAACCCAGCCGAAGGACAGCAACGGCAATGCCCAGCGCGGCGACGTCTATCTGGATGGCGTGAAGAACTCGCTGGTGCGCGCCGAAAGCCGCATCGTGGCCGTGGTTGGCCTTGAAGACATCGTCGTCGTGGAAACCCAGGATGCCGTGCTGGTCACCAGCAAGAGCCAGGTCCAGCGTGTCAAGCAGGTGGTCGAACACCTGAAGTCCAAAGAGCGTACCGAGCACTTGCACCACACCAAGGTGTACCGTCCATGGGGCCATTACGAAGGCATCGATGCGGGCGACCGCTTCCAGGTCAAGCGCATCACGGTCAAGCCGGGCGAGAAACTGTCGCTGCAGATGCACCATCACCGCGCCGAGCACTGGGTCGTGGTGTCAGGTACGGCGCGCGTGACGTGCGGCGATACGGTCAGCCTGCTGTCCGAGAACGAATCGACGTATATTCCAATCGGCATGAACCACCGTCTGGAAAACCCGGGCAAACTGCCGCTGCACATCATTGAAGTGCAATCGGGCAGCTATCTGGGTGAGGACGACATCGTCCGCTTCGAAGACATTTACAAGCGGGCGTAACGCACCAGCCTTTGCCGCGCTGCATTGTGTCTCTAGCAATGTAGCTGCGGCTACGGTGCGAAGTGCCCGCTGAACGTGGCTTAGAATGCCTTCTCGACTTCTGGCGAGAAGGCATCATGACAGCGAACGTTACGGCGGTCCCTGCGACTGCTACTACAGCTCCCTGGCACCATCTGGTAACGGCGCACATTGCTCCGTTATCCTGTCAATCCCCGCCCGATCCGGGCTTGCACCTGTCCTTCCACTGCATCAGCCATGGCCCCGCCACTGGCGCCCACGCCAATTCTGCTCCCGCCCACACATGCAGGCGATCTGCCAGCGCGGCGACGGTGTCCCGAGATAATCGTCATCCAGGGCGAGCTTCCTGATGGTTCATTGTCCATTGTGTTGTATGCATGCTGAAGATTAGTTCTTTCGGACTAACGCTGCGTCATCATGTTGTCAATTTGTGCATTTACTATGATTTTTGTTAATGAATGCCGTAAGCATGTCTTGCACGACAACCAACAGGGAATCCATGACCACCTTTGCATCCTTCATGCCACGGCGCACGCTGCTGGCGACCTTGATCGCGGGCTTTGCTGCGACAGCCTCGGCTGCGCCGGGCGACGTGGTGATCAGCCAGCTGTACGCCCATTCGAACAATGCCGGCGGTCAGTGGAGCCACGACTTCGTCGAGCTGTTCAATCGCAGTTCCTCGCCGGTGAGTCTGGATGGCATGAGCTTGCAATACCAGTCCGCAAGCGGCACTGCCTGGGGTTCCGTCACGCGCTTGCCGGCCGTCGAACTGAAGCCGGGTCAGTATTTCCTGATGGTCGGTCGCTCTGGCACCCAGGCCAACGCCATGCCGGTAGGCACGGGCGACGCTACCAGCACCAGCTTCGACATGGCGGCAGCCGGCGGCAAGGTGGCCCTTTCGGGTATTGCGACGCAGATGCCGGCAGGCGAGGGCACGAACCTGATCGACCTGGTGGGCTTCGGCAGCGCCAACCGCGCCGAGGGTGCGCCCGCACCGGCCCCATCGACCGTCAATTCGATCCAGCGCGCCGCACTGGGCTGCCAGGATACCGACAATAACCGTGACGACTTTACCGCCGCGCCCGTGACCGGCCCACGCAGCATGGGTTCGGCCATCCAGGCATGCGGCGGTCCGGTTGTACAGCCGATCGTGCTGACCTGCCCGGCGGCGGTCCAGGTTGCGCAGGGCAGCAGTTCGTCGACCGTCCTGTCGGCCATCGACGGCGACAGCATCGTCAACAGCGCCAGCATTATCGCCGGCGCCCGTCCCGGCATCAGCCTGCTCGACTTCGCAGCGGCTGGCGCCGTTGGCGGGCGCGCCGAAGCGCGTCTCGTCATCGCCGATACACTCGCCGCTGGCAGCTATCCGGTGCAGATTCAGTTCGGCAATGCTGCCGGCGACGCCGAAACCTGCTCCGTCAACGTCAATGTCGCCGGTGAATTGCGCATTCCTGCAATCCAGGGCTCGGGCGCAACGAGCCCGTATGTCGGCACGGTCCAGTCCACGCAGGGCGTGATCACGGCCAAGATTGGCAGCGGCTTCTTCATCCAGGACGCCGCAGGCGATGGCGACCCGTCGACGTCGGATGGCCTGTACGTCTTTGGTGCCTCGACCGATGCGCCAATCGGCGAACTGGTGCGCGTCACCGGTACGATCATCGAATACCGCCCGACCGGCGCCACCCGCAGCTATACCGAATTGAGCAACGTCACCGGCGTGCAGCGCCTGGGCGCCGGTCCGGCCATCACGCCGACCAATATCGTGCTGCCGAATGCCGATCTGGCCAGTGTCGAAGGCATGCTGGTGCGCTTCACGTCGCCATTGACCGTGAATGGCAACCGTAACGTCGGCGACCGTGGCGAACTGATCCTGGCCAATGGCCGCCGTGAAAATCCTACCAACCGCTTCCTCCTCGGTTCGCCCGAAGCACTGGCGCTGTATCAGGAACACCAGGCCAACCAGATCGTGCTGGACGACGGCATTTTCATTGCACCGGCCGTGATTCCGTACTTGGCCGACGACGGCACCGTGCGCGTCGGCGACACCGTCACCGACCTGACCGGCGTCATTGACTATGGCGCACTGGGTGGTGGCGGCGCCGGCTTCAAGCTGCAGCCAACCGTGGCCCCGACCTTTGCCCGCACAAATGAGCGTACCCCGGCGCCGATCCTGCCTGCGGGCATCAAGGTCGGCAGCGCCAACGTGCTCAACTTCTTCACGACCTTCACCGATGGGCGTGATGCCTGGGGCCGCACCGGCCAGGGCTGCACCATCGGTAACTCGACGTCTGCCGGTAACTGCCGCGGTGCCGACAACACGGCCGAATTCATCCGCCAGCGCGACAAGATCGTCAAGTCGCTGGCAGCGCTCGATGCCGACGTCGTGGGCCTGATGGAAATCCAGAATAACCGTGACATCGCAGTCGGCTACCTGGTCGAGCAGCTCAACGCCGCCACGGCGCCGGGCAAGTATGCCGTGGTGCCGCAGCCGGTTGCGCTGGGTACCGATGCGATCCGCGTGGCGATGATCTACAAGCCGTCGGTCGTGTCGCTGGTGGGTAGTGCGCTGTCGGACGGCAATGCCGTCAACAACCGTGCGCCGATGGCCCAGACCTTCATGGCCAGCAATGGCGGAGGCAAGTTCTCGGTGGTCGTGAACCACCTGAAATCCAAAGGCGGTTGCAGCGGCGCCGGCGCCGGCGATACCGATCCGGGCAACGGCGCAGGTTGCTGGGACCGTACCCGCACCCAGCAGGCCCAGCGCCTGACGTCGTACTTCATTCCGCAAGTGATCGCGGCCGCCGGCGACCCGGACGTGCTGGTCATTGGTGACCTGAACGCCTACGCCTTCGAAAGCCCGATCAACCACCTGACCGGCGCGGCCGGCATGGTCAACCTGCTCGAGCGTTTCGTGCGCCCGAACGCGATGCCGTACTCGTATGTGTTCGATGGCCTGTCAGGCTACCTCGACCACGCACTGGCAAGCAGCTCGCTGGCCGCGCAAGTGGTGGGTGCCGCCGAATGGCACAGCAATGCCGACGAGCCGGAAACCATCGACTACAACCTGAACGATACCGCGCAGGATCCGTACCGCAACAATGCCTACCGCGCATCGGATCACGATCCACTGGTGGTGAGCCTGAACCTGACGCCGGCGTTCAGCGATGTCACGGCATCAGTCACGATGGACATCGGCGGCTTTGCCATCAACCGCGTCACGGGCAAGTACAGCGGTAAAGTTACTGTCACCAACACGAGCGCCACGGTTCTGACTGGTCCGCTGCACTTTGTCATGCAGGGCTTGCCAAGTGGCGTGACGCTGGACAACAGCAGTGGCATGCGGGCCGGCGCGCCTTACCTGACGCTGCCACAAGCGAGCATCGCACCAGGGGCCACCGTCACCTTCACGACCACGTTCACCAATAGCGCCAAACGGTCCATTACCTACACCCCGCAGCTGGTTTCCGGCGCGCTTTAATCAGGAATTATCATGAACAACCTTTACGCTCTGTTCCTTCGCGCCATGCTGGCGTTTTCGATCGCCGTCGGCGCACCGGCTGCGCTGGCCGGCCCGCTGTACCGGGTTTCCCTCGACACGTCGTCGTTTGCAGGCAGCAACGGCTTTCTCGACCTGGGCTTCAACGGTGGTGGCGATATGGGTCAATCAATGGCCCGTTTGAGCAACTTCAGCGGCAACTTCGTGGGCGATGCGACGTATGCGGGAGATGCCACCGGTACCGTTGCCGCCGGGGCTTCCCTGGGCAACAGCACGGGCGAGAATTTCTTCACGCAGGCAGTGACCTTCGGTGGGCTGTTCTCCTTCGATGTGGCGTTCGACATGGGCAATGAGCCGCTGGGTACGCTGTTCACCGTCGCGCTGCTCAATGATGCGTTTGACGCCTACCTGGGCGCCGACGCCGAACTGTTCACGATCGACCTGATCACAGGCATGGCGGACGCCGTCTCGGTCAACGCGCCTGACCTCGTCCAGATTGCCCAGATCGCCGAAGTCCCGGAACCGGGCGAATGGCTGTTGCTGGCCACCGGTCTGCTGCTGATCGTTGCCACGCGCCGGATGCAACAGCGCGGTTAATCTACGCACTTCGGAATAAATCCGGCGCAGCGACCGACAGGCCGCTGCGCCGGATTTATTCTTTAAACATCTAAATACGCTAAAGAAATTGTATTTATAAACATTGGATCCTTGGGGCATAGTCATTGTATTGTCGCGCAGACATTACATATGCCTTCCATGCCAGTCCAGATTCTCGTGGTCGACCCTGATCCTGCTGTCCAGCAATTACTGAGACTTAATTTCGGCAGCGCCGGCTATCTGGTCGAGTGTTGCCCTGATGCGGAAAGTGCGCTGTTACGCGTGGCGCGCGGTTTGCCGAACCTGGTGCTGATCGAGTGGGAATTGCCAGGCCAGAGTGGCGAAACCCTCGTGCGCCGTTTGCGGGCGCACGCGAGCACACGCGACATGGGCGTGATCATGCTTACGGCCCGAGGCGCAGAGGCCGACAAGGTGCTGGCGCTGGAGTCCGGCGCCGACGATTACGTCACCAAACCGTTCAGCCCCCGCGAATTGCTGGCGCGCACGCAATCCGTGCTGCGCCGCCTGGCGCCGTCCGGCGCTGCCGCGCTGCGCGACGGCGTTCTCCACCTCGATCCGGACACGCTGCAAGTGAGTGCCGGCGGCCGCCCGATCATGCTCGGTCCCATCGAATTTCGCCTGCTGGCATTCCTGATGCGCCATCCGGAGCGTGTGCATTCGCGGCCGCAGTTGCTCGACCGGGTCTGGGGCCGCCATGCGGTGCTCGATGAACGGACTGTCGACACCCATGTCGGGCGCCTGCGCCAGGCGCTGGGCCCGGACGGGCAGGGCGAGCGCATCCAGACCGTGCGCGGCGCCGGGTACCGCTTTACCGCCGGCCTGCCGGTGTTGGCGGGCGCGGCATGACGATCCTCGACAAGCTGGAGCAGGAATACCTGCTGCGTACGATCGAGTCGGGTGTCGGACTCGCCGAGCGGCGCCAGCTGTTCTTGTGGACGCAGGGGGCATTCCAGGCGCTGCTGCCGCACGAGATCATGCTGTGCGTGAGACTGGATGCGACCGGCGCCGTCGACCATGTCGAGTGCCTGCACCGCGCCGTGCTCGACCGCGCTGCGCTGGCGCAGCTCAAGGGCCACGTGGCGCCGGCGCTGGTCGCGCGCTGGCAGGCGGGGCGCGCGATGCCCGCCGTGATCGATGGCGCCGACGCTGCCTTGTGCGCAACGGGCATGGACCACGCGCTCGTGCATGGCAGCGCGCAGCCGGGGGCGGCCGGGACGGTATTCGCGCTGCTGCGCATGCCGTCGCGGCCGGATGCGCGCCACGTCTATTTTCTGCAGTTGCTGTTGCCGTACCTGCATCTGGGATTGCTGCGCATGCCGGTCGTCGTCAGCGCCGGGCAGGGGGCTGACAGCGCGCCGGTGCGGCCCCTGAGCGGGCGCGAACTGGCCGTGCTCGACCGCATACGGGCCGGGCACAGCAACGACGAAGTGGCGCGCCAGCTCGGCATCAGCGCCCTGACGGTGAAGAACCACCTGCAGCGCAGCTACCGGGTGCTCGGCGTGGCCAACCGGGCGCACGCTGTGGCGCGCTGCATGGCGCTGCGTCTGCTCTGATCGTCGCTGCAGGAAGCGCCTGGCCCGCGCGGCAGCCGCAATTCGCTTGACCGCACGCCGATCGCACGCGAAGATAGCCCCATGAACAAACTCTTACTTTTGCTGCTCGCCAGCTGCGCCGCCTGCACGAGCCAGGCCCAAGGTCCCGTCCGCGCTCAGGTCAAGGGTGAAACCTCCATCAGCACGGCGCCGGCCAATACGCTGGCCGATATCCGGCGCCAGATCGGCACCCCGACGTGCAGCGACAACGCGCAATGCCGCACGCTGCCGGTAGGCGCCATGGCCTGTGGCGGCCCGCAGGAATACCTGCCGTATTCCACGCAAAAGAGCGATGCCAATGCACTGCGCGCGCTGTCCGAACGTTCGTATGCCGAGACCAAGGCCGCACTCACCGCCAGTGGCATGATGTCGACCTGCATGCTGAAAGCCGATCCAGGTGCGGTCTGCGTCGCCGGCACCTGCCAGCTGGGCACCGGTTCCCCGACCAATTAAGCGTTCATCCGGCGAATTTCCATTCGCCCGTAACGACAAAGCGCGCCGAGGCGCGCTTTGTCGTTTACCACTCGATCTTTCAGCAATGGATCGTTGCACGCCTTGACGTTGCAACGATCCACCATCGCCTTACCGGCCCAGGTCCTTCTTGCGTGCGCCCGAGACCGCCCGTGGAATCGGGCTGTTGGTTTCCACCTGCAACAGCGTCGTCGAAGCAACGGCGCCGTTTGGTTGCAGCAGGCGAATGGCGCTCAGGAAGCGTTTCCCGGTTGGCAGGCCCGACCAGCTCGTGGTGACCGTTGCCGTACCGCCCACGTACACCTGGCTTGGCACCAGCGCCTTGAAGTTGTAGGCGCGGTCGGCCGTGCTGACGACGCCGGCGTGCAGGCCGAAGCCGATCACGCCGCTGTTGACGGTGTCATAGCCGAGGGCGCAGACCGTGTAGGTGCCGGCGCTTGGCGAGGTCAGCGTGACCACCTCGTCCGACGTGCCGTTGCCCGAATAGCCCACATCGGCATTCGCACCGTTGAGCACGAGCAGGTCGAGGTCGTTCGTGCCTTCGCCCGTGATGTCACGGTCGAACAGTTCGAACTTCGCGGCCATCGCGTTGCTTGGCACCACAACCTTCGACACGAACACGCCCGGTACGGCGGCCAGGCAGGCCTGGCGCATCGTTTCCCGGGTGCCAAAGATCGCCGGGTCGGCGGTGCCCACGGTACCGGCAACGCGGTTGATTTCCTTCATGCCACCGGCCGTCACGCCCATCTTGCCGGCGAATCCGGTGCTGATGGTAAGGGACTTGCCGCCGCTGGCGCGGTCGCTTTCCACGAGGGCAGGCGCCGAGATCAGGCGGCCCGAGCGGGCCACGATCGGGCTGCGCACGCGGTGGGTGCCGTCCGACCAGGTCAGCGAACCGAACTGCCACACATTCTCGACGGCGTTGGTGCGGGTCAGCGTCACGGTGTACTGGCGCGTCTCGCCGGCCGGCACGGTCAGCGAGGTCGGGCTGACCGTGGCGGTAAAGCCCGTGATGGCCACCGTCGGCGTATAGGTCGATTCATTGGCGCTGACATTGGTCACCGAGCGGGTCACGGTGACCGTGCCCAGAACATTGCCAACTGCGATCGACGGCAGGTTCAGGTTGTAGCCGGCGATGCTGCCGCCGCCGCATTGCGCCGTCACGCCCGCACCGCACATGTATTTGCGGTAATCGAGTTCGGTGATGTCATACACCAGGCCCGGGTCGACTGCAGCGTTCGGTTTCACATGGCCTGCACCCTGGCCGAACGGCAGGGCGCCGCGCGTGTCGCCGGCGGCAATGCCATCGGGAGTGGTGTCGGTGGCGGTCGTCATCAGCGCCGATTTGATCATGGCTGGCGACCAGGTCGGATAGCGCTGGCGCAGCAGGGCGGCCAGGCCGGCCACGTGCGGGCTCGACATCGACGTGCCCTGGTACGACGCCCAGGCCAGCGGCACCGGCTCGAGCGTGCCGGTGAGCAGCGACGCGCGCTGCGCTTCGGTCATGTTCGGCGAAACGCCGGCGATGACGTCCACGCCGGGTGCAGTCAGGTCAGGCTTGAGGACGTTCGGGTCGTAGCGGTTCGGGCCACGCGACGAGAAGCTGGCCATCATCGGCGCCGGCACGCTCGACGTGCCGATCACGAAGGTCGAGATCGACGCGGTAGCGCCGGACGTTGCGGCATACGACTTGATGACAGCGCCATCGGTGGGGTTGACGTGCACCGATGGGACCGCATGTACCTCGGCCACCAGACCGCTGCCGTTGTCGATCTGCACCATGCCGACGCCACCGGCATCCTGCACGGCCAGGCTCTTGTCGACACGCGCGTTGCCGCCGCGGGTGCAGGTCACGATCTTGCCGGCCACCTTGGCCGGATCGAGCACGGCCTGGCCGCCGTTGGCGCTGGCGCTGTAGCACTGCGCCACCAATGTCGCATTTGCGCCTGGCAGCGCGGCCGATTCGGCGGTGATGATTGGCGCCGGGCCCACGGCCGTCGAATTCATCGAGGCGCCGCGGAAGCTGCTGCCGTTGCCAAGGGTGACGGTCGCCTGCAGTTCGCGGTTGTGGGTCGAGGCGGCAACGGTTGCCTGCCACGGGCTGATGTGGGCGACCGTGTTCGCCGGACCGCTGTTGCCAGCCGAGGCGGCAACAAACACGCCGGCGTTGGAGGCATTGAAGAAGGCTTGCTCGACCGGGTCGATGATCGATTCGCCGCCGCTGATCGAGAAGTTGATCACGTGCACGCCGTCGACGACCGCTTTTTCAATGGCGGCCACGCTGTCGCCGGTGAAGCAGGCATTGCGCCGGCCACTGGCCTGGCCCGAATCGAGATAGGTCCAGCACACCTTGTACGAAGCGATGCGCGCGCGTGGCGCCATGCCGCTCATTTCGCCGATGGCGACGCCGCCGACGATCGCGGTCGAGCGTGCATTGCCGCCGGCCGTCGTGGAAGTGTGGGTGCCGTGGCCGCCTTCGCCGGTGGTGCCGCCGATCGAATCGCGCGGCGACGAATTGAACTCGGTCCAGTGGCTGACCCGGTTGCTCGAGCGGTAGCTGGCGTCGAAATACTGCGCGCCGATCAGCTTGTTGTTGCAGTCGGCGGCGGTAAAGCCTTCGCCGGTCTGGCACGTACCTTTCCAGCGCGACGGCGGCGCATCGTACACGATGGTGCCGCTGGTGGCGAAGGTCGGCTTGCCGTCGGCGTCGACACGGTCGGCGTACGATGGATGCTCGGGCCAGATGCCGCCATCGACGATGCCGATGATGATGTCCTCGCCGGCGCCGCTCTGGCCGCCGAGCTGCGACCACAGGCCGCCGGGTTGATCCAGACCGAGGAAGGTCGGGGTGTAGGTGGTGGCCAGTTCGCGCGGCACGTCCGGCGAGACCGTGACGACGTCGGTGCGCGCCATCAGGGTGCGCACTTCGGCATCGGTCAGCATGGCGGCAAAGCCGTTCAGGACCACGCTGTACTCATGCAGCACCGGTGCGGCCGCCACGACGGCGCGCACGGCGGCTTGCTTGCGGTTCAGGTAGTTGTTGTAGAGCAGTACGTTCTGGGCTTCCAGATTCAGGCGGCTGCCTGCGGTCGGCTGGGTAGCAGGCATGCCGGCGATTTCGCCGGTGTAACCGGCGATCGGCTTGTCGGCCAGTTGAACGATATACGGGCGGCGCACGTCTTCGGCCTGGACGGTGATCGTCAGGCTGGACAGGACCAGCAGTACTGCAGCGGAAAGTGGACGGAGTTTCATGGTGATTCGTTCCCGGGAAGCGTTGTGGGGATCAGGCGCGCGAGGCAAGGCTGTTGCTGCGGCGGCGTGCACCGGCGGCCAGACCGGCCAGGCCGAGACCGAACAGCAGCGCAGTGGCCGGTTCCGGCACATCGGCGGCTGCGCCTGATTCCAGGTTCAGGTTATCGATCGCAAACTGGCCCTGGTTGCTGTTGAAGGCGCTGCAGTTGCCAGCGGCGTTGCACACGAAGCCGAAGAGGGCGACTTCCATGAATTCCAGCTGCGAGAACGCGCCGAAGTCGTAGCCGCCGAACTCGAATCCAGCGCTCGACGGGCCGTCAAGTGCCAGGTCGAGGAATGACGAGGTACCGTCGGCGCGGAATCCTTGCGCGCGCAACAGGCCCGATACGGCCGGGTAGCCGCTGAGTTCGGTCGTGTTGCCAATGAAGCTCGCATCCAGCCCCAGCATGCGGAACGGGTTGCGGTCATCTGCAGTGATCCAGACGACGCTGTCGTTGAATGCGCCGTAGTACATGCTCGAATTATTCACAGGGCACGCCATGTCGCAGGCCCACGGGTCGCTTCCGTCGACAAATGCACCTACGGCGCTGCTGCCATCGGCGTCCGTTTTGTTGGCATCGAAATACAGCGAAAAGCCCGATTCCTGATAGGTCTCGCCATGTGCGACGGCGCCATAGCCGTTCTCGAAGCCAATGGTGGCCGCCTGGGCTGGTGCAGCCAGGATAGCGGCGCCAAGGGTGGCGCTGCATAACATTGCAAGGGTGCTGCCGAGAATCGGTGATGCCAATCGCGCGTGCTGGATCATGATATGCCTTTGTCGTTGTATTGGTTCCTGCCGCGATACGGCAAGACCGGTAAAAGTGCAACCTAGTGTTGCCTTGTAAATAAATATATCAATGGAAATAATTAAAATGTAAAAATTCTTAACAGGAAAAATATTGAGTTTTCCGTAAAACTATGAATTAAATTCGGTTTCCACAGCGACCGATCTTTGTTTTATGGTTTTATGACGTAGCGATGAATTGTGGTGTTTTTGTAACGGTTGCTGGTCATGGTGGTGTTTCTTTCAACTCTACGGCTTTAACGTTGGGTGGTATCTCAAAACAAGAGTTGTCCTTCTGCTATACCGCGTGATACCGTTCAGAGGTATTTTTTTCGAGAAGCACATGAGGAGTCGGTTGATGTTTTTTGCCATGAAACGGGGCGCCGCGCGTCGCAGCGCCGGGTTCACGTTGCTGGAATTGCTGGTGGTGATCGTCATCATCGGTTTGCTTGCGGCCTATGTCGGCCCGAAATATTTTTCCCAGCTGGGCAAGTCCGAAGTCACCGCGGCCAAGGCGCAGATCGACGCGTTCGATAAAACGCTCGACACCTACCGGCTCGATGTCGGCCGCTATCCGACCACCGAAGAAGGCCTGGCTGCCCTGATGACGGCGCCGCCCAGCGCCGGCGTCAAATGGAACGGCCCGTACCTGAAGAAAGCCGTGCCACTCGATCCGTGGGGCAATGCGTACCAGTACCGCACGCCCGGCGCCAAGGCCGAATACGAAGTGCTTTCGCTGGGCAAGGACGGCCAGCCCGGCGGCACCGGCGAGAACGCCGACATCACGTCGAACTGAATGACGTTTCCAGCATCACCCACCTGACAGCGCCGCCCATGCAGTTCGCCGTTCGCACCCTCGCGCCCGACATGTCGATCGCCAACCTCGTCGTCGACGCCCTCGACGCGCAGGATGCGCGCCGCCAGATCGAGGCGCGCGGCCTGTTCGTCAGCGCCGTCGAACCGGCGCGCGGCGCGCGCCTGGCCAGTTCGCGCGGCGCCAAATTATCTCTGGTCCTGTTCAGCCAGGAGTTGCTCGCGCTGCTCAATGCCGGCCTGGGCATCGTCGAAAGCCTCGAAGCCCTGCTGGAAAAGGAAAGCGCCGCGCCCACCCGCGCCGTGCTCGAACGCCTGCTCGGCGGCCTGCGCGAAGGCAAGCGCTTTTCGGCCGTGCTGGCGGCGCAGCCGGCGCTGTTCCCGCCGCTGTACATCGGCATCGTGCGCGCCGCCGAAGGCACCAGCGACCTGCCGCGCGCACTGACGCGCTACATCGATTACCAGCAGCGCATCGACACCGTGCGCGCCAAAATCGTCAGCGCCTCGATCTATCCGGTGATCCTGCTGATGGTCGGCGGGGGCGTGTCCGGCTTTTTGATCGGCTACGTGGTGCCCAAATTCGCCGAGGTCTACCAGGGCGCGGGCCGCGACCTGCCGTGGCTGTCGCAGCGGCTGCTGGACTGGGGCCAGTTCGCGTCCGGCCACGGGACGGCAATCCTGGCCGGCGCCGTGCTGGTGGTGGCCAGCATCGTGGCCGGCATTCGCCACCTGCGCCGCAGCGGCGGCATGGGCCGGCTGCTGCGCCGCGTGCCCGGCATCGGCGAGCGTGCCCGCGTATATGAACTCTCGCGCCTGTACCTGACGCTCGGCATGCTGACCGAAGGCGGCATCACGATCGTCGGTGCCATCGAAACCGTGCAGCAGATGGTCTCGCCGCATCTTGCCAAAAACCTGATGGCGGCGCGCGCCGCGATCGAGTCGGGCGAGCCAATGTCGAACGCCTTCGAAGCCCATGGCCTGACCACGCCGATCTCGCTGCGCATGCTGCGCGTGGGCGAGCGCACGGGCGAAATGGGGCCGATGCTGACCCAGTCGGCCGCGTTCTACGATGGCGAGATCGGGCGCTGGATCGACCGCTTCACGCGCACCTTCGAGCCGCTCCTGATGGCGGCGATCGGCCTTGTGGTCGGCGCCATCGTCGTGCTGCTGTACATGCCGATCTTCGACCTGGCAGGAGACATGTCATGAACACGCACGCCGATTCCGTGGCCGCCGCGCCGTTCGATCCCGCCATCCTGGCGCAGGCACGCGCCGCCGCGAACGTCTCGCGCCGGGGCCTCGTGGCCGAGCTGGAAGCGCTGACCGGGCGCGATGCGCGCGAGCTGGCGCAGGCCCTGGCCGCGCTGTTTGCGCTGCCGGTGATGGAAACGGGCGAGATGCTGCTGCTCGCGCCGGCATTCGACCTGCTGCCGCTCGCGCAGGCATTGTCGCGTCACTGCGCGCTGCTGCGCCACGCCGACGGGCGCCTGGTAGGCGTGGTGGCCGATCCGTTCGACCTCGACCTGCAGACGTGGCTCGGCGCCCAGGCCCGCGCCACACCTGGCCGGCCGCTCGACCTGTGCCTGGCGCAGCAGGCCGACATCCAGGCCTACCTGTCCAAGCAGGAAGAATCGGCGCGCGCCGTCGATTCGCTCGTGGGCGGGGCCGCCGACGGCCGGCGCGACGGCAAGATCGGCACCGTGCTGTCGTTCGCGTCGGTGTCCGAAGCGGGCAGCCCGGCCGTCAAGCTGGTCAACTCCACGCTGTACGACGCGCTGAAAGCCGGCGCCTCGGACATCCACCTGGAAAGCACGGCCGGCGGCCTGGCCGTGAAGTACCGTGTGGACGGCGTACTCGATCACGCGACGACGGTGGGCGGCATCGAACTGGCCGAGCACATCATCTCGCGCCTGAAGGTGCTGGCCGAACTCGATATCGCCGAGCGCCGCGTGCCGCAGGACGGCAGTTTCCGGGTCGAGGCGGCCGGGCGCGACATCGACCTGCGCGTGTCGATCATGCCGAGCATCCACGGCGAAGATGCGGTGATCCGTATTCTGGACAAGCGCGCGATGATCGAAGCCTACGGCTCGCTCACGCTCGAAGCGCTGGGATTCGACGCGCCGTCGCTCGTCACGCTGCGCCACCTGGCGCAGGAAGCCTACGGCATGCTGCTGGTGACTGGCCCCACCGGCTCGGGCAAGACCACCACGCTGTACGCGGCGCTGACCGAAATCCACAACGGCCGCGAAAAGATCATCACGATCGAAGACCCGGTGGAATACCAGCTCCCCGGCATCCTGCAAATCCCGGTCAACGAAAAGAAGGGGCTGACCTTTGCCAAGGGCTTGCGCTCGATCCTGCGCCACGACCCCGACAAGATCATGGTCGGCGAGATCCGCGACCGCGAGACTGCCGAAATCGCGGTGCAATCGGCGCTGACCGGTCACCTGGTCCTGACGACCGTCCACGCCAACAACGTGTTCGACGTGTTCGGGCGCTTCACGCACATGGGGATCGATCCATATGCGTTCGTCTCGGCCCTGAACGGCATCTGGGCCCAGCGCCTGATCCGCATGAATTGCCCGCGCTGCGGCGAGCGGCACGACCCGACCGATCTCGAACTGGCGTCGGTGCACCTGGAACGCGCCGAGGTGGGCGACTACCTGTTCATGCGCGGCAAGGGCTGCGGCGATTGCCGTGGCACCGGCTACAAGGGCCGCCGGTCGATCGCCGAAATCCTGACCCTGAACGACGAGATCCGCGAACTGATCGTCGACAAGCAGCCGATCCGCCGCATCAAGGCCGCGGCCCACGCCAACGGCACGCGCAGCCTGCGCCTGGCCGCGCTCGACCTGGTGCGGCGCGGCGCCACCACCATCGATGAAATCAAGCGAGTGACCCTGCATGCGTAAGCGCCTTGGACACACCCTGCGCCTGGGCATTGCCAGCGATGGCCTGGCCCTGGTCAGGATCAACCGCCTGTTCGGCCGCGCCCCAGTGCTGCTGGCCGAGCAGCGGCTCGACCTGTTCGCGCCCGATGCGCTGGCCACGGGCCTGCGTGCGCTGTTTGCCGACCATGCGCCTGGCGGCTGGACGGTGAGTGTCGTGCTGGCCGATGAATTGATCCGCCTGTGGCAGGTCACGCCGCCGCAAGAAGCCACGCGCATGGGCGACCTCGAAGGGGCGGCCGCGCTGCGCTTCCAGCACCTGTTCGGGGCGCCGCCTTCCGAGTGGGTGATCCGCGCCGACTGGGATGCGGCCCGGCCGTTCCTGGCCAGCGCCGCGCCACTGAACCTGCTCGATGGCCTGCAGCTGGCTGCCCAGACCCACCGCTTTCATCTGGTCGACATCCGGCCGCAGTTTGTCGCCGCGCTCAATCAGTGGCGCCAGGCGCGCAGGGCAGGTGCGTGGTTCGGCCAGGTGCATGGCGGCGTGCTGTCGCTCGCGGCGTATGACGGCGCGGTTTTGATGGCCGTGCGCAGCAGCCCGATCCCGGCCGGCGCCGATCGCGACTGGCTGGAAGCGCACGTGGCGCGCGAAGCGCTGCGCGTGGGCGTGGGGCGGCCCGAACGGCTGCAACTGTGCGGCGCCGCGCCGGCCGCCTGGGGCAGCAGCCCGGGGCGCCTGAAATTCGCCTGCAGCCTGTTGGAGCAGAACGCCGGCGACGGCTGGTCCGACCTGGCGCGCCTGGCGCGCACGGGAGCGCCCGCGTGAAGCGTACCCGCATCGATTTCGCCCCGCCGGGCCTGCGCCGCACGCTGTTTCGCACGCCGCCACGCCTTGTCTTCCTGCTGCCTGCCGTGCTGGTGATGTGCGTGCCGGCAGGCGTTATGACACAGCGCTACGTCGAGCAGCAGCAGGAGCTGACCGACTTGCAGGCGGCGCTGGCCGTGCGCAGTGCGCCGCCGCCCGTCGTGGTGGCGGCCGCGCCGAAGGTCACCCTGGCGCCGGCGCAGGTCACCGCTGTCAACGCCGCCGTGGGGCAACTGAACCTGCCATGGCGCGACCTGGCTGCGGCACTGGCAGACGCCACGCCAGCCTCGATCGCGCTGCTGGCGCTGGAGCCCGACGCCAAGCGGCGTACGCTGCGCATCAGCGCCGAGGCCAAGAACAGCGACGACATGCTGGCCTATATCACCCGCCTGCAGGCCGAGGAATGGTTCACGAGTGTGGTGCTGATGCGCCATGAAGTGATGCAGGAAGACCCGAACCGACCGCTGCGCTTCCAGGTCAGTGTGCAATGGGGGACGCCATGACGCTCGCGACGCTGCCACTTCGCGCCCGCCTGCTGCTCGCGCGGGTCAATCCGCTGGTGGCGCTCGTCGTGGCGCTGCTCGTGGCTGGTGCAGCCGTGCAGGTCGCGCTGGTGCCGGCGCGCGCCCGGCTCGAAGCAGACTACGAGGCCGCGCGCCGCCTCGCGCGTACGCCATTGCCACCACGCCCGGCACCAAGCGCGCCACCACCGAGCAGCGACCAGAACCTGGCGCAGTTCTACGCGACGCTGGGCGATGCCCGTAGCGTGGAGCGCCAGTTGAAAGCGGTGTTCGCACTGGCCGCGCGCCATGGCTTGACACTGGAGCAGGGCGAGTACCGCACCACCGTTGACCGAAACGCCCGGCTGGTCGCGTATCAGATCAACCTGCCCGTCAAGGGCAGTTACGCGGCAATCTGGCAGTTTGCGATGGACGTGCTGCGCGCGGTGCCGCATGCCTCGCTCGACGACGTGGCGTTTCGCCGCGACGCCATCGGCGAGGCGGGCGTCGATGCGCGGCTGCGCCTGACGTTCTATCTCGCCGAGCGCAGAGCAGCACCGGGAGAAGCGCGATGAAGCCCCGTCACATCGCCATGGGTGGCGCGCTGGCGCTGGCCGCCGGCCTGGTCGTGTTTGGCGACACGACCCCTGACAACACGCTGGCCGAACCGGCCGAGCGCGTGGCAAGGACGGCGGCCACTGCGCCTGTGCGCAGCACGGTCACGGTGCTCGCCAAGCCGCTCGCGGACACCGCGATCGTGCGCCTGGTCCCGCGCGACGAGTTGATCGGCGCCGACGGCGAGCGCTTCGGCGAGGGCGGGCAGGCCTTGTTTGCTCGCCACGACTGGACGCCGCCACCGCCGCCGCCATCGAACGCACCGCCCCCGCCACCGCCGCCGCCCGTGGCGCCGCCTTTGCCGTTCAAGTACATCGGCAAGTCGCTCCAGGACGGCGTCTGGGAAATCTACCTGGCCCGCAACGACCGTACCTATCTCGTGCGCGACGGCGCGACGATCGACGGCGCCTACCGCGTCGACGCGATCCGTCCGCCCACGCTGACCCTGACTTACCTGCCGCTGGACCAGGTCCAGCAGCTCAATATTGGAGTATTCGATTGATGGCTCGTTTGCCGATGCGGGGGTTGACCCTGCTGCTGTTGCCGTTTCTTCTCGCGGGTTGCGCGGCGCAGCGCGCCTACCAGGAGGGCAACGCACTGGTGGCCCAGGACAAGGTCGGCGCCGGCCTGGCCAAGTACCAGGAGGCGCTGGCCTCCGACCCCGGCAATCCCGAATACAAGGCGGCCTACCTGCGCGCGCGCGACGGCGCCGTCGTGCGCATGGTGGACGCGGCCGACCGCGCACTGGCCGCCGGCCAGATCGACGTGGCCGGCAACGAATACCGGCGCGTGCAGACCATCGATCCGGGCAACGACCGTGCCCGCGCCGGCCTGCGCCAGATCGAGGCGGACCGGCGCCATGCCGCCGCACTGATCGAAGCGCGCGCCGCCTTTGAAAAGGACGATATCGACACGGCGCGCAACAAGCTGGCCGCCGTGCTGACCGAGCGCCCGGCGCACGAGGCGGCGCGCCTGCTGCTGCTGGAGATCGATGAGAAAGCGGCGGCCGCGCCATCCGGCCCGGCAGCGCTGGCGGCCAGCTACCGCAAGCCCATCAGCCTCGAATTTCGCGATGCCCCGCTCAAGCAGGTGTTCGAGATCATCGCGCGCCACTCGGGCCTGAACTTCATCTTCGACAAGGACGTCAAGGCCGATACCCGCACCTCGATCTTCCTGAAGAACAGCACCGTCGAAGCGGCCGTGTACTACCTCTTGATGACGAACCAGCTCGAGCGCCAGGTCATGGACGGCAACACGATCCTGATCTACCCGAACGTCGCGGCCAAGCTGCGCGAGTACCAGGAAATGACGGTCAAGACGTTCTTCCTGGCGAACGCCGATGCCAAGGCGATTGCCAATACGTTCAAGACGATCCTCAAGTCGCGTGATGTGGTGGTCGATGAAAAACTGAACCTGGTGATCCTGCGCGACAATCCGGAAGCGATCCGCATCGCCACGCAGCTGGTGGCGCTGCAGGACGTGCCGGAGCCGGAAGTGATGCTTGATGTCGAGGTGCTGGAGATCAACCGCAGCAGCGTGATGGACCTGGGGATCAACTGGCCGTCGTCGCTCGGGTTCTCGCCACTGACGTCGTTCGACGGCAATGTGCTGACCATCGACCAGCTGCGTGGCCTGAACAGCAGCACGATCACGACGGGCCCGATCAGCGCCACGCTCAACGCCAGCAAGACCGACGGCGACACGACGACGCTGGCCAACCCGCGCATCCGCGTGCGCAACAAGGAAAAGGCCAAGATCGTCATCGGCGACAAGATCCCGAATATCTCGGCGACGGTGTCGTCGGGGATTGGCGGCTTTGCGTCCGATAACATCACCTACCTGGACGTGGGCCTGACGCTGAACGTCGAGCCGACCATTTACCTGAACAACGAGGTGGCGATCCGCATCAACCTCGAGGTCAGCACGCTGGGCGAGCGCGTCGAGACCCGCAACGGCACGGTGGCCTACCGCATCGGCAGCCGCTCGGCGACCACCATGCTGCAACTGAAGGATGGCGAGAATCAGGTGCTCGCTGGCCTGATCAGCAATGAAGACCGCAGCAGCGGCACCAAGGTGCCGGGCGTGGGCGACCTGCCGATCGTGGGCCGCCTGTTCGGCAGCCAGACCGATAGCAACGGCCGCACCGAGATCCTGCTGTCGATCACGCCGCGCATCGTGCGCGCGGTGCAGCGCCCACCTGCGTCGGCGTCCGAATTCGGCGCCGGCACCGAGGCGAGCTTCCGCCGCCGGCCCGACAATGCCGTGCGCGCGCAGGTAGCGCTGCCGACGGCGGGTGCGCGGCCTGCGACGCCGGCGTTGGCGCCGCCGGTGACGGTCACCACGACACCGGTCGCGCCGCCGCCGGCGCAGGAACCCGCGACGTCGTTCTCGGTGCCGCCGTCGGCCTTGCCGGCCACGCCGCAACTGGGCTCGCCGCCATCGGCGCCGCCGGGGCAGCCGGTGACGGCGCCTGAATCTGCGCCGGAATCTGCGCCAGAGGCCATGGCGCAGCCGGCTGCCTATCCGCCGGGCGTGACGCCGCCAGTGCCGCAACGATGACGCAGGCGGGCATGCGCGCGCGGCACGGCTTCACGCTGATCGAGCTGCTCGTCACGCTCGCGATCCTGGCCTTGCTCGGCACCCTGGTGCTGCCGGTGGCCGAAGTGACGGTGCAGCGCCGCGACGAGCAGGAACTGCGGCGCGGCCTGCGCGACATCCGCGCCGGCCTGGACGCCTACAAGAAAGCAGCCGACGAAGGCCGCGTAGCCAAGGCCGCCGACGCCAGCGGCTATCCGGCGCGCCTCGAATTGCTGGTGCAGGGCGTGCCCGACCTGCGTAGTCCCAAGCAGGCGAAGATCTATTTCATGCGGCGCCTGCCGCGCGACCCGTTCACGCCGGAGCGCGATCTCGATGACGCCGCCACCTGGGGCAAACGCAGTTATGCCAGCGAGCCGGATCAACCGCAGGAAGGCGACGATGTCTATGATGTGTATTCGCGCTCCGCGCGGGTGGGGCTGAACGGCATCCCCTACAACAAATGGTGAGCACGATGCAACTGCATGCAGATGGAAAAAAACGTGGCTTCACGCTGATTGAACTGCTGGTGGTGCTGGGGATTATCGCGCTGCTGCTGACGGTGGCGCTGCCGCGCTTTTTTCCCAGCATCGACAGCGCCAAAGAGACGATCCTGGCCGATAACCTGCGCAACACGCGCCAGGTGGTCGACCAGTACCGCTCCGATACCGGCCGCTATCCCGAATCGCTCGAGCAGCTGGTGGAGGCGCGCTACCTGCGCGAAATCCCGCTCGACCCGGTCACCGAAGCGCGCGATACGTGGATCCTCGAAGCGCCGCACGAAGGGGAGCAGGGGGGCTTTGCCAACCTGCGCAGCGGCGCACCGGGCAATGACCGGCGCGGCCGGCCCTATCTGGAATGGTAGTTCGGGAAGGGATACGCCGGGGGCGCCAGGCCGGGTTCACCTACCTGGGCCTGATCATCTTTGTCACCATCATCGGCCTGGTGGGGGCAGCCACGCTCAAGATCGGCGCGCTGCTGCAACGGGCGGCGGCCGAGGAGGAACTGCTCGACATTGGCGCCGCCTTCAGCGCAGCGCTCGACAGCTACGCGGCGGCGACACCGCAAGGCGCCTCGCCCTATCCGCCATCGCTCAAGGAATTGCTGAAGGACCCGCGCGTGCCGGGCGTGCGCCGGCACCTGCGCAAGATCTTCGTCGATCCGCTGACGGGCAAGGCAGAGTGGGGCGTGGTGTATCTGGGCGAGGGTACGACGGGTGTGGTTGCAGTGCATAGTCTGTCGGCGGCCAGGCCGCTGAAGATTGCCAATTTCGACAGCCGGTTTTCGGGCCTGGACAATGCGGACACGATTTCGGCGTGGCGGTTCAAGGCGCGCGATCCGGCGCTGGGGCAGGGTCCTGAGCAGCCGCGGCCGTCGGCGCCGACGGCGCCGACGGCGCAACCGGTGCCGCCTGGCTTGCCTGCGGCAGCGCCGGCAGATGTGCCGGCGGTGGAGACGGCTGAAGAATTCGAACCAGCACCGGAATCCGCATCGGCGAATGAACCAGCGACCGCACCCGAACCGCAAGCGGAGCCTCTGCCGGAAACGCTACCCGAGGATCGGTAGGTGCGGACGAACAGGGTAGCCTGCCACAAGCAATCCGATAAGCCAGGCCTGGATTGGAAATCTAGCGATCATCGCGACAGGCAGCTGTCGAACCAAAGCAGACGAACACTATTTCTCGCATCCGCCATCTTTTGTGGTTAGCCCGCTTGCTGCAGCATTTCGGATTGTCACGGCCAACGTTCGGTTGTCCTGCAGAGCTGATGCCTTTTGTTGCACAACCATCACTGTGACCGCGCGGCCGTCAACGACAGGTTTAGGATGGAAAAAGTTGAACATGAGGTCCCTGAGCTGAAGAAGTGGTTTGGATCAGAATGAGTGAGCACGATACCTGAGCAACGATAGCTGCAACGTCCGCTTGTGGCCGGACCCGGCTTTTCAGGACCGCATAGCGTGTTGATGACATTCAAATACGAGCTTAACAAAAAGTCTATTTTTTTAACGTTCTGGTGATGGTACTGAGGAAGGGTCCGTGTCCAAATTTCAGACCTGACCCTGGCTACTATTGCGGCCCTTTCTTACCAAACTTACAGCCTCGAAAAGACGGCTCTGACTCGCAGTTGCTTGAATAAATTTATATCGATTTTTTTTTGCTGAAGAGGCGTATTGCTGCATGTCCAATAGCGCAGCGAAAGGGAGACTAGGCAGCCAGCAAGCGCTTTGATTGGAAGTAGTCTTCGGCCTTCGCAGTCACCGTAAAGTCGACATTGTCATCAACCATTTCTTCGATCGCAGCCTGTATTTCACTCAAGTCAACACGGAAAAACTCTTTTCGGAAGTTCACGGCATTAACTCGGTGGCTGCTGAACCTTTTGTGGAGGGCATGTTCTAGGGCGGGGGCATCCTCGGAGTAACACATTGCATGAACATCAAATGAGAACGGTACGGAGGCGCTGCTCAGCTCGTCTATGCGCTCCTGTGGGTCGAGCCGACGAGTGAGGCCGATCTTGAAGATCCTTTCGCCAAACGCACCGAGGTTTGAGATCACATAGACGTAACCACGCCGCGTCTGCTCTGCCATGCTCTTTGCCCGGAGGCCCCGCTCCTGGGCTTCCCTGAGTTGTTCCTCGAGCAGGTCGATCTTGGCGAGCGAGAGGGAACGTTCCTCAACAGACTCATTAGCCAAGTACGCGCGCGCGCGTTCCAGCAAGCGACTGAACTTGGCTTCTTCACGCTCGGCGTCCTTGACAGCTTCCTCATATTGCTTCTGGACCCGGACCTCTTCCCGCATCTGCTCCCGGATGACGCGCTGCTCTTCCTGCTCTTCTTTCCGTTTTAAGGCGAATTCGAACTGCAGTTTGCACTCTTCAAACTTCAACTCTACGTAGTCGGTGTTGAAGCCGCACTTGAGCGTCGCACAGCACTTTTCGAGAGCTTCTGCTCTCTTTTCGATTTGTTCTAGAGTCCGATCAAGGTTCGCTGGACCAACCTTCTCGATAAGAAGGTCGCATTCAACATTAAAGGCGCTGAGCATTAGCTGCACCTGGCCGTCAAGGACCTTCCTGTCCATGGACTTATTCATGCACAGCATCAAATCGCTCGGATACGTCACAGCTGACTTTTCACGGATGAGCTTGCGTTGCCTCTCCCTGACTTCCTTGATCTCCGACTGGTATCGTACCGAAGTGTCGTAGAGATAGTTTGGCATTTCAAAGTGGCCGACACGGGTGTAACCGTCCACACGCGAGTACAGATCAATTTGCCCTATCAAGGAGTTCAACTGCTTCTTTGCGAGCTCGACTTTGTGTTCAGTATCGACGAGTTGCGCGTTCATCTCATCGGACGCGTTCTGTGACTTACTTCGTGCGTTCCGAATGTTGGTCTCGAGGCCTTCGAGCTCCGTGCGCAAGGTAGACTCACGGGCCTCCAGACTAAGCAAATGCGTAACACGTGCAGCGATCGTCAGCTTTTCCTTGTTTAGCTTGCCAATGGTTGTAGCGAGATCATTCCGATGTTCATTATGGACCTCCAGCTCTGCTTTGACAGAAACGCCTTGGCTTCTCGCCGTGGCCAGTTCGGAGCGAGCTCGTTCAGCCGATTTATCCAGGTCTGTAACGATCATTTTAAGTTTCTCGATCGCGGCCTGGTCCTTGCTACGTTGACCAACTGCCGCCACTGCATTTGCTTCTTCTTCCCTCGCGCTGGCGGCATACTTCGCAGCCAAGTCTTGTGCGGTTCTCTGTTCTCCTTGAAGAATAGTCAGTTTTGTGGATTCCTGTCTGATCGCTTCTTGGATGGTCTTATAACCCGCGTGTTTCTTCTTGAGCGATAGGGTCTTGATTAACAGACCGGCAGCCGCAAAAAAACTCAGCAGCGCAACAATAGTGCATGCATTCATATGGTTCAGCTCAAAGTGGTTCTAACATATTGCATTCGAAGCGCACGGCGCTCGTTGCAACGTTCCTGAAACATTGCTTGACCCTCGGCAATCTCGGTGTCACGCGCCTGCTTAGCCTGATGTAGCAGCTCGCGCTCGGCCCCCTTGGCTTGGCGTTCTTCTTCTTGGCGCTGCCGTTGGGCTGCTTTAGCCTCAAGAGCTTTCCGCTTCTCGGCGTCCTTCTCGTGCTTGATTGCATCGGCCTCCTGCTTTTGGCGCTTTCGCTCAAGCTCGCGCTCAAGTTCCCTGTCCGCTTTTTCGAGTCCCCGCATCCGGGCGGCCCGTTCACGCTCTGCTTCGCGGAGCTGTCTATCCTCGACCCGTCTTTGGGCAAGCAATGCTCTTTCAGCCTCCCGTAGCTGGCGTAATCTATTTCTTTCAGCCTCGTTTGATGCACGATTAATTGCCTTCGCTACTCCCAGTACCAACCGCAGGCCACTGCTATGTCTTGCCATACTACCCCCTAATTTCGCGAAGAAAGACCATCCAAGCGGATATCAATTAATTGCTAACGTTATCTTGCAGTCGCCTAATCTGAATCCTTCCGCCGACCTTGACTAGTAGGGTTATCTAATTCTAAGACGAAGATCGGGAAATTTTATCTTGAGTAGCAGGTGCAGAGGTTTCTTTTTTTGCAATCTCGAAGATAAGATCGAAACGCGGGCAGGTACGCATGCTCTTAGCTTTTAACTTTTCACAACGTAACTACCGCTTTTGGCCGAACCCGGCCTTCAGCTGAGCATATCAGGTCGCCATGGCGCAAAAGTCGCAACCTGTCATGAAGGGCAGAAACTCGCGTATTGCCGACGTTGACATGGCGGCCTTTTCTGACACCCAACCAGTCAATTCTGTTGACGTCCGCGCCATTCGTTGGGGTGCGGATCAATGTTCGTTGGTGTGAGGAGACATACTTACCATGGCCGTACATTGCGTAGTGCATCGACATGGGACCGAGCCTCGAATTTCGCAGCCAGGCAAGCGCTTTCACCAGATATTGCCTTGAATGCGTCTTCGTCCAGCCCAGCCAAACATAGCGCTTCAGGCATTCGCCCATTCTCCATCCGGCTCTTCCCAAACTTCATGCGACAACAATGCCAGCAGCCATATGCATCCGTTTTTAATAGGCAACCATAACGCGCATTGCTATGATCGACCGTCACCGTAACGCCGATGCCGGCGTTGACCAACTTTACGGGGAGTCGCATGATTTCTGTCCTGTCGCGCCGCTGCTGTAACACCTTATGCATTGCAGGCGCACTCGCCTGCCTGTCGATCACGCTCGCCCACGCCGCCACGCCGGAGCAGTCGGTCAGCGAACTGGTGCAGCGCTTCACCACGGCGCAAGGCACGTTCGACCGCGCCGCACTCGAAGCGCTGACGGCCGAGAACTACATCGAGATTTCCCCAATCGGCGAGGTCGACCCGCGCGCGAAGATGCTGTCGTTCTACGTCAAGCATGACGACAAGCCGCTGCCCACAATCAGCGTCGACGAAATCACGCCGCGGGTGCTGGGCAATACTGCCATCGTGCTCGCGAAGGTGTCGTACGCCATGACGGTTGGCGGGCAAACCCGCACAGCCTCGCTGCGCTCGAGCTTCGTGGCCCAGCAGCAGGACGGCGCGTGGAAGCTGATCTCTGCGCAGTACACGCCAATCCGGCCGCCGGCCGCACCAGGCAAGTGAGCGGCCAATGAAATCGACAATGATCCTGCGTCCCGTCCTGATATTCCTTTCCATCGCCGCCAGTGTCAGTGCCAGCGCCGGCGCGCCGTTGCCCGCTTCGCCGGACCTGATACCGCAGGCTGGCCCGCATGCCGTCGGCCTGCGCGTCATCCAGCAATATGACTACAGCCGCCTGCTCGAGCCGCCGGTCGATGCGTTCGGCAAGGCCGGCAATGCTGCGCCTGGCCGGCCAATCCAGATGCTGGTCTGGTATCCAGCCAGGCGTGCTGGCGGCGCGCCGATGCTGGCCGCAGATTATCAGCAGACCAGCCTGAATGATGTCGACTTCACTGCGCCGGCCGCCGAAGCAAGCAAGCAGCGGGCAGGCTGGATGGCTGGAGCGCAGCGCGCGCAGTACCGCGCACCGACGCTGGCCGTGCGTGACGCGGCGGCTGCCGCAGGCCGCTTTCCGGTGGTGATCTACGCGCCCAGCTTTGCCGCGCAAGCGCATGAAAACATCGACCTGTGCGAATACCTGGCCAGCCATGGTTATGTGGTGCTCGCCAGCCGCAGCCTGGGCGCGCGCTCGGTCATGATGACCGACGACGTCGAAGGCGTCGAAGCGCAGGCCGCCGATATCGCCTTCCTGGCCAATTATGCGCAGACGCTGCCGCAGGCCGACATCGGCAATGTGGCGGCGGCAGGTTTCAGCTGGGGCGGCATGGCCAATGTGTTTGCCGCGGCGCGTTCCAGCCGCATCAAGGCGCTGGTCAGCCTGGATGGCTCCATCCGGTATCACCCGAAGGTGTGGGGCGCGGCGGGTTATGTGCAGCCAGCGCGCACGGCGGTGCCGATGCTGTACCTGGGCGCGCGTGCGCCGTCCGCGGAAGTCATGGAGCGCAAGGACATGCTCGGCAAGAGTTACCTCAACACGATGAACTATTCCGACGTGTATGTCGCGACCCTGCCGCCGATGACGCATCCGGATTTCAGCGCGTGGCATCTGCGCTTTGCCGACGATGCGGCGTTCGGCGACTATGCGCGTCCCGATGTGCTGCAGGCATACCGCAGCGGCGCGCTGTATGTGCGCCGGTTCCTGGACGCCTATCTGAAGCAGGACGGCGAGGCGCTTGCATGGCTGAAGCAGTCGCCGGCGCGCCATGGTATCGGCCCGCAGGTGATGTCGATGGCGTTGACGCCGGCCCGGCATGAACTCCTTGACGAAGGCGACTTCCTGCGTGCGTTCGCGAAGGCGGGCTTCCAGGATGCGCAGTCGATCCACGCCGGGATGGTGGCACGCTCGCCCGACTTCAAACTCAGCCCCGTGAGCATGAATACGCTGGGCTACCAGCTGCTGCGCGGGAAGAACGCGCGCGGCGCCGTCGAGCTGTTCAAGCTGGCCACGTTCCTTGAGCCGAAGTATGCCAACGCGTTCGACAGTGAAGGCGAGGCGTATGAAGCGCTCGGTGACACCAGGTCAGCCATTGCAGCCTACGAGAAAGCCGTGGCGGCCGATCCGAACCAGCGCAACGCCGTGGCGCGGATCGCAGCGCTGCGCCGGGGCGGCGCAGGCTGACCAGTTACGCCGCGCGGCGCCGGAAGTCGCGCGGCCGGAACCCCAGCAGCGCGAGCATTGCGAAGTAGGTCACCGCACTGGCCACGATGATCGCGAGCAGTGCGCCGATGCGCAGGCCGGGCGTCACCTTCATGGCAGCCCAGTCGAACTGCGCCTGGCCGAACCATGCCACGGCGCCCATGACCGCCACGCCGATGGCGAGTTTCAGGAAGAACTTGCCCCAGCCCGGCTGCGGCGTGTAGATGCCGCGCCGGCGCAGGCCGATGTACAGGCAGGTCGCATTGATGCAGGCGCCCAGGCCGATCGACAGGGCCAGGCCCGCAACGCCCATCAGCGGCACGAAGACCAGGTTCATCAGCTGCGTGGCTACCAGCACGGCAACAGCGATGCGCACCGGCGTCTTGACGTCCTGGCGGGCGTAGAACGCAGGCGCCAGGATCTTGACGAGGATGATGCCGAGCAGGCCGGCGCTGTACGCCATCAGCGGCAGCGATGAATTCACCAAAGCCGCATCGTCGAATTTCCCGTAGTGGAAGAGGGTGGCGATCATCGGCACGGCCAGCGTCGCCATGCCAACGGCTGCCGGCAGCGCGAGCAGGAAGGTCAGGCGCAGGCCCCAGTTGAGCAGCGCCGCATACTCGGCGGTATCGCCTTCGCTATTGGCTTTCGACAGCGATGGCAGCAGGATCGTGCCCAGCGCCACGCCGAGCATCGCGGTCGGGAACTCCATCAGGCGGTCGGCATACTGCAGGGCCGAGACGGCGCCGGCGGCCAGGCTGGCGGCGATGCCGGTATTGATCAACAGGCTGATCTGCGCTGCGGACACGGCAAACACGGCTGGGCCCATCTTCTTGAGCATGCGGCGCACGCCGGCATCGCGCAGGCCCGTCATCGGATTGAACGAGATGCGCGGCAGCATGCCGATTTTTACGAGCGACGGAATCTGGATCGCCACCTGCAGCAGGCCGCCGACGCAGACCGCAATCGCCATCGCATAGATCGGCTGCTCGAGGTAATTGACCAGCACGAGCGAAGCGAAGATGAACGACAGGTTCAGCAGCACCGGCGTGAACGCGGGGATCTTGAACTGGCGCCAGGTATTCAGGATGCCCCCGGCCAGTGCGACGAACGACATGCAGGCAATGTACGGGAACATCATCTGCGTCATGATGACCGACGCGTTGTAGGCGCCGGGCGTCTCGCGCAGGTCGCCGGCCAGGATCATGATCAGGAGCGGGGCGCCGATGATGCCCACGATACTGGTGAGCACCGTGGCCCACAGCAGCGACGTGGCGACATGGTCGACAAGGGTCTTGGTGGCCACGTCGCCATGCTGCGTCTTGTATTCGGACAGGATCGGCACGAACGCTTGCGAGAACGCGCCTTCGGCAAACAGGCGTCGCAGCAGGTTGGGCAGGCGGAACGCGATGATGAAGGCATCGGTATACGCCGAGGCGCCGAAAGCGCGTGCAAACAGGCTTTCACGCAAGAGGCCGGTGACGCGCGAAAGCATCGTCATGCTGGAAATGGCGGCGAGGGTTCTGAGCAGGTTCATGGCGCGAGATTATACTGGTGCAACTCGACCGGTACAGACATCCTGCCGACAATCTTTGAATTTTGAATTGCCCATACTTGAAAGCTTCGCTATAATCA
>Ga0308157_10001836_pt1 | contig 39483 bp, 33 predicted proteins | sample PhyBR1_FD_201035 | JGI IMG/M metagenome (GOLD analysis project Ga0308157, IMG submission 201035) | Phyllosphere microbial communities from UC Gill Tract Community Farm, Albany, California, United States - DLSLB.R1 | ecosystem: Host-associated > Plants > Phyllosphere > Unclassified | place: USA... | reverse complement strand
TGTCGTATCATCCTTATTTTGTTTTGTTTGGCGCAGGAATTACAGGTTTAGGATTTTCATTAATTTTTCCGGCTTTGGGCGTGATGGCAATGAAAACCGTTCCGTCTTCCAATCAAGGTTCGGCGTTGGCTGGTTACGGTTTGTTCATCGATATGTCGTTGGGAATTACTGGTCCGTTGATTGGTGGCGTTGCAGATATGTTTGGATTACCTTACATTTTTCCCTTCAGTATCGGAATTGTGATGTTGGGTCTGTTCTTGGCTTATTATCTGAAAATGAATCAAACAAAATAGTACAATTTCAACTATTTTTGCATTTTAAATTCTTATGCAGAAAGTTCTCAACCTTTTTGATTTCTCCCAAAAAGTAAATTACAGAAACGAAATATTCGCTGGATTAACTGTCGCAATGACTATGATTCCAGAATCTTTGTCGTTCGCAATTCTCGCTGGATTTTCGCCGTTGACAGGTTTGTACGCCGCTTTCATAATGGGATTGGTCACAGCAATTTTTGGCGGACGGCCAGGCTTGATCTCTGGTGGCGCCGGCGCAACGGTGATTGTTTTGATTCCATTGATGATTTCCCACGGCATCGAATATGTTTTTGCGACCGTTGTTCTAGCAGGGATTATTCAGATTTGTGTGGGAATATTTAAGTTGGGGAAATTCATCCGGCTTGTTCCGCAACCTGTGATGTATGGCTTTGTGAATGGCTTGGCGATTGTCATTTTTATGTCACAGATCAATCAGTTTAAAATCCAAGGATCGGAAAGTTGGCTGTTTGGAAGTCCTTTATATATAATGGTTAGCTTGGTCGCTTTGACGATTTCTGTCATTTTAATATTTCCAAGATTGACAAAAAAGATTCCGGCTTCTTTGGTGGCAATTGCTGTCACTTTTGCTTTAGTAATGATTTTCGGAATTCAGACCAAGACTGTGAATGACATTGCTAATATTGCAGGTGGTTTCCCACCGTTTCACATTCCGAATGTTGAAATATCGTTTGAAGTTTTGAAGGTTATTTTCCCATTTGCTTTGATAATGTCAACCGTTGGATTGACGGAAGGTTTGTTGACTCTCAATTTGGTTGATGAAATTACAAATACAAAAGGAAACAGCAACCGAGAATGCATTGCGCAAGGAACAGCCAATATTCTCAACGGCTTCTTTACCGGAATGGGTGGATGTCCGATGATTGCTCAGACTTTGGTCAATCTTTCTGCTGGAGCAAGAGCCCGATTATCGGGAATTATCGCTGCTTTGGTTATTCTTTTTATCATCCTTTTCGGAGCACCTGTAATTGGAAAAATGCCCGTTGCTGCGTTGGTTGGCGTGATGATTATGGTTTCTGTCGGAACGTTTGAATGGGCAAGTTTCAAAGCAATCAAGAGATTTCCAAAGTCTGATATTTTCGTGATGGTTGTTGTGACCTTGATTACCGTTTTCCTTCACAATTTGGCTTTGGCCGTTTTGATTGGTGTGATAATTTCTGCTTTGGTTTTCGCTTGGGAAAGCGCAAAAAGAATCCGAGCGAAGAAATATATTGATGATAATGGCGTGAAGCATTATGAGATTTTTGGACCATTATTTTTTGGTTCGACGACCACTTTTGCTGAAAAATTTGATGTTATGGATGATCCAAAAGAAGTGATCATTGATTTCAGGGAAAGTCGTGTGGTAGATATGTCTGCTATTGATATTCTTAATAAAATCACGGAACGCTATCAAAGTCAAGGGAAAACTGTTCGGTTGATACATTTGAGTGCTGATTGTTTGCGGTTGCTTAAAAATGCGGAAAATGTGGTGGCTATTAATATTATCGAGGATCCGGAGTATCGGGTTTTGAATGATTGATTTTTTATAAGGAATTTTAGTTTTTATTGGTCTTCGAGAGCCTCAGACTGACAATGCAAAGTTCTTCTGGCTGATGTTTTTTAATGTCTCGCAGATTTAGCAGATTAGGCGGATTTTTTTCAATGCTGTAAATCTACTAAATCTGCCGGATTTGCGAGAGAAACACTCCTAATTATTTTGAACCACTCTTTCCTATAATCAGGTCTTCGAGAGCCTCAGACTGACAATATTACTACATATAATTCTCATACCAGGTTTTTTTTGGTTCTCGCAGATTTAGCAGATCAGACAGATTTTTAAATGCGGTAAATCTGCCGGATTTGCGAGAGAAATATTCCTAATTATTTTGAACCACCCTTTCCTATAATCAGGTCTTCGAAACCCTCAGACTGACAGTTTTTAGTTTTGATATTATTGGGATTCAGAATATCAGGTTTTAACGATTGATATTTTATAAGGAATTTTAGTTTTTATTGGTCTTCGAGAGCCTCAGACTGACAATGTTAAGTTCTTCCGACTTATGTTGTTTAATGTCTCGCAGATTTAGCAGATAAGGCAGATTTTTTTTGCTGTAAATCTGCTAAATCTGTGAGAGCGAGATTTGCACATAATTATTTTTTTGAATTACTTTCAACAGACCTGTACAATGCTTAGGTCTTCGACTCCGCTCAGACTGACAATGGATTGATGCGGGAAATTTACTTTCAGTTTGTCACACTGAGCGGAATCGAAGTGTTTTACATTTAACAAGTCACCGTTATGATGAAACTGTGATTCGATTGGCAGACAAAACCTATAGCCCCGATTGCAGTGGAAATCCTTTTTTGCGTTTGCGAAAAGTTCTATTGAGAGGGAAATCGTCTGCAAAAAAGATTGCAACGGAAAGCGGGGTGAAGCTCCTAATTAAGATTGCGAAAACTCGATTTTCAGAATTCGATAAAAAACACGATTTTTGCAATCTCAAATTTTATTATGTCTTTAGAACAAGAAATCAGCAGGAGAAAAACTTTCGGGATCATCTCTCACCCCGATGCGGGAAAAACGACGCTTACAGAGAAACTTCTACTTTTTGGAGGAGCGATCCAGGAAGCGGGCGCGGTGAAATCCAACAAGATCAAAAAAGGAGCAACCTCCGATTTTATGGAAATCGAGCGCCAGAGAGGGATTTCCGTAGCTACCTCGGTTTTGGCTTTTGAATATAAAGGTCACAAGATCAATATTTTGGACACGCCAGGTCACAAGGATTTTGCTGAAGATACTTACAGAACTTTGACGGCCGTTGACTCCGTAATTGTCGTGATCGACGTTGCTAAAGGCGTTGAGGAACAGACGGAAAAGCTGGTTCAGGTTTGTAGAATGCGAAATATTCCGATGTTAGTTTTCATCAATAAATTGGACCGTGAAGGTAAAGATGCGTTTGATCTGCTGGATGAAGTGGAACAAAAATTGGGACTTCGCGTGACGCCACTTTCTCTGCCAATCGGTATGGGAGCGGACTTTCAGGGAATTTATAATATTTGGGAAAAGAATATCCAGTTGTTTTTGGAAGAGAAAAAACAGAAAGTTGGCGAGGCAATAAAGTTTGATGACATTAATGATGCTCAAATCGATGAGTTGGTTGGTGCAAAAGCAGCGGCGACGCTTCGTGAAGAATTGGAATTGGTGGAATCTGTCTATCCGGAATTTGACCGCGACGATTATATGAACGGCGATCTGCAACCGGTTTTCTTCGGTTCTGCATTGAATAATTTTGGAGTTAGAGAATTGTTGGATGCTTTCATTGAAATTGCGCCAAAGCCTCAGCCAAAGGAAAGTTCGACCAGAATAGTAAAACCTGAAGAGAAAAATTTCACCGGATTTGTGTTCAAGATCCACGCAAATATGGACCCGAAGCACAGAGACCGTCTGGCGTTTGTGAAGATCGTTTCCGGAACTTTCAAAAGAAATGAAAATTATTTACTCGTAAGAGAAGGCAAAAAAATGAAGTTCTCCTCTCCCAACGCTTTCTTTGCGGACAAAAAAGAAGTTGTGGACGAGAGTTTCCCTGGCGATATCGTTGGATTACACGACACCGGAAATTTCAGAATTGGCGATACTTTGACGGCTGGCGAGAAAATCAGTTTCAAAGGAATACCGAATTTCTCTCCAGAGCATTTCCGTTATATCAATAATGATGATCCATTGAAAGCCAAACAGTTAGCTAAAGGAATCGACCAGTTGATGGACGAAGGTGTTGCCCAGCTTTTCACATTGACAATGAACAACAGAAAAATCATCGGAACGGTTGGAGCGCTACAATACGAGGTTATTCAATATCGTTTGGAGCACGAATATGGTGCAAAATGTAACTACGAACCAATCGGAATTCACAAAGCCTGTTGGGTTGAAGCTGATGAGAGGTCTGAAGAATTCCAGGAGTTTGCGAGATTGAAGCAGAGATTCTTGGCCAGAGACAAATATGACCAATTGGTTTTTCTGGCAGATTCATCTTTCACGATTGTGATGACGCAGGAGAAGTTTCCGAATGTGAAGTTGCATTTTATCAGTGAGTTTGCGACAGCAGAATAAAATATATAATCCGCATAGTTTTTTGCGGATTTTTTGTTATATAGAATCAGTATATTTGATTTGTATTTTATTAAATAGTTATGAGACTAAAAATTATTTTTTTTCTAATATTTTCTTTTATAATTAACCACGCTCAAAAATTAAAAACTTCCGATATTCTAAAAGCTTCCGATAGTATTTTATTGCAGAAAACAAATCCTGAATTGTTTGATTTTTTTTCATTATCAGTTGGTTCATATTATAAATATTCAAAAAAGAATACTGTAAAAATTGGGAAATTTTTATCGAAGAAAAGATTAAAAAATAAAGTTCTTGAAATATGGGTGGCTTATGATTTCAATTATCCAGATATTAAAGGCGTTAGAGGTGGTAATTGGGTAAAATTGGACTCAAGGTTTAATCTAATTGAACCTATTTCTTTGGAATTTATACCAAGTTTTCTATGGAAAAAGCAAGAATCTAATTTTATTTCCAAGGAATTAGCATTAAAAATTGCTACTGAAAATTTTAAAAAAAATGGAATTAAAATTGAAAAACCTGAACTTTTTTTTGATAATAAACTGAAATTATATGTTTATATGATAACTAACAAACTTAATGAATATAAAAATTCTGCTGACAGACCTTCTGGAAATACTGAGATAATAAAAATAAATGCCGAAAATGGAAAAATTGCAGAAACATTTGATGGATATTATGGTTTAATTATCAGGTAAAGAAATTATCAAAAGTAAATTGCATTTAGAAAGTTTCGACTGAGGAATTAATCTCACCTCAAATAATCCTTCACCAATTCCAAATCCTCCTCCAAAAGAATTAGCGGAACTACAATCGGCATTTTACCTTTCTTATAAAGCAAAGCCTGAACATTTGCTCCATTGATCTTCGACTTTGTATCAATCACATTTTTATTTATCAAATTGAAATTTAGAAATCGTTTCTTCAAATATTTTGTCTGAACGCCTAATTTACCAAGACTTTCACTCAACTCGAGTGAATAGAAATTCCAGTCATCCATTGCTGTGAAATAATTTTCAGCTTCTTGAGAATTTTCATCTTTGAAGGTTTTAATTTCCGGATCAAAAATGATCAGTCTGGTTTCTGATATCGTCTCTATCTCTTTTAGATTGGGATTTTTCGGAGATTTGTAGGAAACTACCTGCATTGGATTTTCTATAGAAATACCTTTGAGAATATTCCAGCCTTCATCTATTCGCCCAAGTTTATTAAAGAAGAAAGTTGTGTCTTTTTGTTCTTTCCAAATCAGAAAATCGTTGTGATCAGTATAATATCCGTAGGTTTTTGTCTTCATTAATTCAGTTACGAAATCGCCGTCTGTATCAAATTTCGCCTGACCTTTGATATCGCCATTTTTGAGATATAAAATCGAACCGCCATTCGCTGTGAAAAGATGCTGAACCAGATCTCGTGGATCTTCCGGCTTTGATATTTTAACAACGTCGGCGGAATCTGGACTTTTCCCGATTAATTTGTCCGTATTTTTCACCTCCTTTTTACAGGAAAACATCAATAATATTATGGACAGATAAAGAATTGTTTTTATCATTTTTGGATTCGTATTTATTCAAAATTATGAAGAAAAATTTTATCTTTAGAGAAATTTATTAATTTGGAAACACAAGAGATTATTGAAAGGTTTGCAGTTCTTTGCATTTCTATTTTTGCCATTTATTATTTCACAAACAAAAACCGAAGAGTCAGATTGCATCCGTTATTCAGTTTGGTGAGCATCTGTACATTTTTTATGTGTTTAATTTTCACTGAGGTCGAAATGAGCGTAGGAATTGGATTTGGATTGTTTGCTGTTTTTTCGATTTTACGTTTCCGGACCGAGAGTTTTTCTATTCAGACTGTGATTTTTCTGTTTGTTTCCATCACACTTTCTATGTTGGATATTCTGTTACCAATCAATCATTTGGAGTTTCTATTAGGAATCAATTTAGTAATCGTATTGTGCTACATTTATCTGAATTTTCTCGAGAAAAAAACACCTTCTTCTTCTGAAAAGAACGTCATCGAAATTATTGCTTCAACAGATTTTATGAGCCTGGACGAAACTGATAAAAAATTATTTCTCTCAGAAAGAATTCAGTTTAAGACATTCAGTTATCAGATCAAAACCATTAATCTGATCGAAAATATTATCATCATCAAAGTTTCTTATTAATCCATATAAGCTCGCGCCTGCTTGATGTAAAGCGTTCTGTTCTCGCCTACAATCTTGAATTCTATATCCAAAGGCATTGGTTTATTGGCAATCTTATATTTTTTCCAAAGTGAATACATTTTACCTTCAATCTTCGGAGAAATTCTGAATAATGTTTCTATCTCTGAAGTTTTCAAAATCGGTTTTTTATCATTAAGGCTTGAAGTCGATCGGTAATCAACACTCAGCTTATTATCCAGATAATTGAAATTGTGGCAATAAAACTCATCACAAGTAACGCCAGGTTCAGGTTTTACGACAGATTCTTCTCCTTTCTGAACATTCACTGTAATCCCCTGATATTCTCTTCTGTAAATATTTTTTGTAATCAGAACACCATTTGCTAATTCATCGGGAAATGATCTGTGTACAAGAATTCCCATTGCACAGGATAAATGATCTATATTGAAAATTTCCCGCTCGTGAAAAGCTCTTTCGTTCCAAAAACTCGCCCAGACATCCAGGATTGCTTTTTCAACGGTTTTCACCGAGTCGCCTAATTTTGCAGATTTGGAATCATATAAACCAGCGCCATTAAAACCAGCCAGATCCTCCGCATTCGTGGAAGAGCGAAACTTGAAATTTTTGAATTGATTTTGCTGACTTAATGTATTCGTTACCAAATTGATAAGCTCAGGATCAACTTTCGATTTCTTGATTATTTTTCTTAAAGCTTTTAATTTTTCATCAATCAGTTTAATCGAATCTTTTGGCGTTGAAAGAATTTCATTGATTTCCCTTTCAAAATGATTTTTCATGATATGTTCGTCGTAGTAATAGAAAGGAATTGCATAAGCAAACTCAGGCGTTTTGAAGCCTTTAACTTCTTTTTCTACAATCTTCAAAAGTCCAAGATTTGTAGCTTTTGAACCGATAATATTTTGTGGATTTTCCGGCAGAATTTTATTAAGATCGATGAAATCTTTGACTTCTAAATTCTTTTTGAGAATAATCCTAGGTTTTGCTTTTGTAATTTTAATAGGTTTCGAAGTTTGAGCTATTTTATAATTATCATCAGAAACAATTAATTCAACTTTTTTATCAATTAAATTATTGATTTTACTTTTTTCAAAAACCTCAGTATCAACATACAACGGAATATTTCTATTCTTAGCCAGCAAAACCAAATGACTGAGCGGCGTTTGGAATTCTGTCACGATAATCGCTTTCACATCCGGGATAATTTCCGGAGTAGAATTGATGATGATGATTTCATTTTCTTTCGGATAAAATTTAGGATTTGTCTTCAGATCGTATTTCTTCAGAATACCTATCGCACTACCCTTTTCTACAGATTGTTCGGTAAGATTCTGGAAGATGAAATCAGAATAAACTGTCGGAATTTTCAAAGGTTGTTTTTGGTTGAGGGCAATCAATCTTGGCGTACTGAGATAGAATTTGACCTTGGAACCGAAGAATACATTATTCTTGACCTGACTGAAAAAAAATTCTATCATTTTCGCGCCCATCTGATCGGAAGCCGCCAATTCCAAAACCCAATCGTCGGATTTTTCTATATAATTAAGATTACCTAGAAGAAATCTTCGGTAGCCAGTTTCATTATAACTTATGTCGTTGAAAGATTCCAAACCAGCATTAAATCCTAACATTTCCTCGCAGAAATTATGATGATATTTATATTTAATACTGTTGAAGAAGTAAATTTTCTTAGCAGAATAATCATAAACCACTTTCACAGATTTGATGTTGGTAAATTTATCCGTCAGTGGTTTTCCCGCCAGATTGATAAATTGCTGTTTCTGTGTGATCGAATGAACAAAATCCTTTTGAGCAAAGAAAAGTATAGTATTAAGAAAATAAAAGAGGATCAATAATTTCTTCATCATCGTATAGTTTTGTGAAATGCAATTTAGAATTTAATTCCTGAATTTTCCGTTTTTTTTCTTTTCAAATTTTAATTTAATTCTTGTAAATCAATTGTAAAACAGTTTCAAATATTTGATTGTCAATTCATTAAAATATTACAAAAACAATTCATTTCATTTACAAATTAATCCTTAACAGCCTTGGTAGTTTTACATCAACAAAATTATCCAACATGAAAAAATTAATATTGACCGCGGTTATTTTAAGCACACTAACGATGTGTAAAAAAGCAGAATTAGAACAAGCCAACAACACTATCGCCAACGCAGATTCATTAATTGATAAAGCTTCGGAAAGCGTAGAAAAATTTGATTCTACAGCCAATACAATTGTAGATTCCGTGAATCTGAAAGCTAAAGATTTGATTAAAAATAAAGAAGAAATCGAAAAAGCTTTTGAAAATAGCAAACAGAAAATTGATTCTATTTCTGAAAATGTTGAGAAATTCAAAAAAGAAATTGATGAGAAAAAAATCAGTTCCAATCTGGATTCGATAAAAAATTCTATCAAAAAAGAAATTCCGAAACCAGTAAAGAAAACGGTTAACAAAATCGTTTACAGAGACAAACCAAAACAAGACGCATCGCCAAAACCAGCTTCGATCATAAAAAAAGGCTACATCGAAATCAATGTGGACGATATTGCCACTGGAAAATATTTGGTACAAGATCAAATCAGAAAATATGACGGCATCATCAAAACTGAAAATCTGATAAGTAATGATGAATTCCAGACATACTATATCACAGCGAAAGTTCCGCTTCAGAAATTTGATTATCTTGTTGAGGAATTGGCAGATCTTGGAACTGTGAAAAATAAAAATGTTGAAATTGTTGGAAACGACTACAACCAAAACAGAATGTGCGACATAGAAATCACTTTGTACGGCAACAAACTCCATCCAACAGTGGACGAAAAAGACAAAAGTTTCGGTTCCAAATCTTTGGACGCATTTTCATCAGGCTGGAATGTCATCGGAAGTATTTTGCTATTTCTCCTACCCTTCTGGCCAGTATTTCTAATTGCTGGAATTGGATATTATTTCTATAAAAAGAAAAATAATAAAGATCAAAATCCACCAGAAAATAAAGACACAAACAAGGATTCTTAAAAAACGAAAAAGACGCTTAAATTAAGCGTCTTTTTCTATAATAAATAGTGTTTTAGATTAGTTCATCAAGCTTTTGCTCAAAGCGAGCGCATCTTGATTAGAACCGTCATACTGCAAGGATTTTGCAATATATTGTTTTGCTTTTTCTTTGTCTGTATCCTTATCCTGGAACGCGATGAAGAAATAAGCATAAGCTAAATTCTGCTTAGAAGCTTCAATTTCTCCTGGCTTTACTTTCGTGATATATTGCTCGTAAGCGGCTTTTGCACCAGCATTGTTTTTTGCAGATTGATTGGCGTATCCAATACTATAATAAGCAGGTGCCCAATCTGGAAGCAAAGTTGTTATTTTGTTCCAGGTTTCGATAGCTGACGTCCAATCATTTGCGTTTTGATAAGCAGTTGCTAAACCAACCAGAGCTTCTGTATCATTTGCATTAGCAGCAATTTTCTGTTTTAATGCTTCTATTTCCGGATTACTTGTTCCCGTTGCAACTTGTGCTGTTGTATTATTATTGATGGTGTCGGTTGTTGTTTGTGTGGTTTGTGCAGTAACGTAGTTTGCTGCAATCAATGATAAACCAAACACTAAACTTTTAATTTTTAATTCCGTTTTCATAACCTTTTATTTTAAGTTGATTAATAAGAAACAAGTACAATTCCATAAAATGGTAAATTTTGGAGACTTTAAAATTTTTAAGATTTATTTAAGAATATAGTTTTATCATTTAAGAAATTTTAAAATAATATTGGTCTCTAATTAAAAAATAGTATATTTATATACTTTTCGGAACGATTATTGGTAGTGTTTTTTTACGATTAAAAAAGAAATGGATTTTAAATTAGTCAAAGAAGTTATTCAGTTATTGGAAAAATTTGATTCTGATAATACTGGCGAGAGTTATTCGTATGATATCGATGGATTCAAAAAATGGATTTATGATAATGAGGTTATCAGAGTACAATCAAGTAAAGATGAGCCAATTTGGGAAGGTAAAGAAAACGGAAGAAGTCCCGAAAGTGTTATCAGCACTCAGTTGGTTCATCTAAATCGATATGCCAAAACCTATTCAAAATCTGCAATCTCTGATTCGGAATTCAATACCCAAGAAGAATTCATTTATTTAATCAATCTGAAATCGTTTGGTACGATGACCAAAATGGAGCTGATTAAGAAAAATATTCAGGATAAATCTTCAGGTATTCTTATCATCAACAGACTGATAAAACAAGGCTGGGTAGAACAAACCAATTCTCAAACCGATAAAAGAACCAAAGTCTTGAAAATCACTGAAAAAGGACTCCATACTTTGGAATTGCAAATGGATAAAATCAGAAATGCTTCCAAAATCGTAACCGGAAATTTAAGTTATCCTGAAAAGATAGAACTTATCAAGATTTTGGATAAGCTTGATAAATTTCACCACCCCATTTTTTCCCGAGGTATAGAATGTCAGAATCTTCTCGACACGGTTTTAAATGATTACAGTTTTCTCAAAAAATAAATATGAAGAAAAAAATAGCGATTATCGGCTCTGGATTTTCGGGCTTATCAGCTGCAGCTTACGCTTCCAAAATGGGAAATGAAGTTCACGTTTTTGAGAAAAACAGCAGTTTGGGCGGACGCGCCAGAAGCTTCCAAACCGAAAACGGTTACACTTTCGATATGGGACCAAGCTGGTATTGGATGCCCGATATTATTGAAAATTTCTTTCAGGATTTCGACAAAAAATCATCCGATTATTATGAATTAGTCAAACTGAATCCTCAATTTGAAATGGTTTTTTCTGATGGCATTATGACGATTCCTGAGAGTTATGAAGAGATGAGAAATCTTTTTGAGGAAACCGAGAAAGGTGCAGGAAAAAAGTTGGATGATTTTATGAATGATGCCCAATATAAATATGAAGTTGGGATGAAGGAGTTTGTTAACAAACCTTGCTTTTCCTGGTTTGAATTTGTTTCTCCGAAGATTGCCAAAAGTGCTTTGAAGCTTGACTTATTATCTAATTTCCATCAATTTGTGAGAAAATATTTTTCCAATCCAAAGCTGATTACGTTAATGGAGTTCCCTGTCATTTTCCTTGGTGCTGCGCCAAAAGATATTCCGGCTTTATATAGTTTGATGAATTATGGCGGCTACAAATTAGGAACCTGGTATCCGATGGGTGGATTTATCAAAGTGATTGAGGCAATGGCTGAGATTGCTTCCGAAAAAGGTGCAAAAATTCATCTTAATTCTAAGGTTGAACAAATCATTGTTGAAAATAAACAAACTTCAGGACTCATCGTCAATGGAGAAAACCTCGAGTTTGACACGGTTATTGCTTCTTCTGATTATCATCATACGGAATCAAAATTAATATCAGAAGAATATAGAAATTATGACGAGAAATATTGGAAAAAGAAAACTTTTGCGCCGTCTTGCCTAATATTTTATCTCGGCTTTAAAGAAAAAATTCCAAATCTGAAACATCATACTTTGTTCTTTGAAAATGAATTAGACCTTCATACCAAAGAAATTTACGATGATAAAAAATGGCCATCAAAACCCTTATTTTATGTTTGCTGTCCATCCAAAACAGATGAAAATCTAGCGCCAGAAAATTGTGAAAATGTATTTTTATTAATGCCTATCGCAACAGGAATCCAAGATTCTGAGGAAATGAGAGAAAAATATTTCCTGGAAATGATATCAAGATTGGAAAAACATACGCAAACTGAGAATTTGATATCTATAATCGATTATAAGAGAAGCTATTGCATTGATGATTTTGTGAATGATTATAATGCTTATGAAGGAAACGCCTATGGATTAGCCAATACGCTGTCACAAACAGCGGTTTTAAAACCTTCTTTGAAGAACAAAAAAGTTAAAAACCTGTTTTACACAGGACAATTGACGGTTCCAGGACCAGGCGTTCCACCATCGATTATTTCAGGAAAAATAGCAGCTATAGAAGCCAGTAAAAATTAATAAAACATGAAAAAATTATTTGACGAACTTTCTTACAAAGTCAGCAAAGCCACCACAAAACAGTACAGTACTAGTTTTTCATTGGGAATCCTGGCATTGTCTCCAAAAATCAGAAATTCTATCTATGCTATCTATGGTTATGTTCGTTTAGCAGACGAAATTGTCGATAGTTTTCACGGTTTTGATAAGCAAAAATTATTATCAAGATTTCGGGATGAAACTTTATTGGCTATAGAAGAAAAAATATCCCTCAACCCTATTCTACAATCTTTTCAGGAAACAGTTCATCAATATGAGATTGATTTTCAATTGATTAATCAGTTTTTAAAAAGTATGGAAATGGATTTGCATAAAATTGATTATAATTCGGATTTATACAAAGAATACATTCTTGGATCTGCTGAAGTTGTTGGTCTGATGTGTCTTCAGGTTTTTGTGGATGGAAACAAACTAGAATTTGAAAAACTTAAACCTTTTGCGATGACTTTGGGTTCTGCTTTTCAAAAAGTGAATTTCCTAAGAGATATGAAAGATGATTATTATGTACTTGGAAGAACTTATTTCCCGAATGTTGACATTACAGATTTTGACCACGAATTAAAATCGAACATAGAAAAAGAGATTGAAGCAGAGTTCGCAGAAGCTTTGGAAGGTATAAAAAAGTTACCCAGTTCTTCCAGATTTGGAGTTTATTTGGCTTACAGATATTATGTTTCATTATTCAAAAAAATCAAAAAAACTTCTGCAAGTAAAATAATCAATCAAAGAATAAGAATTTCCAATAGTCGCAAAATTTCACTGATGATGGGATGTTATGTAGAATATAAAATGTCTATTATATGAAATTCCTGTTTATATTCTTTTCATTTTTTTTAATGGCTCAAAATCAAGACATCGAATTGATTAGAAAGAATTATCAAAAATCTGTCACAGATAAAAAATTATGTAGAGAAATGTTGCAAAAATTTGAGAATGAAGATAATAATGGAACTAAACTTGCATATTTCGGAGCATTACAAAGTATTTGGGCAAAACATGCCAATAATCCTATTGAAAAATTAAAATCTTTCAAAAAAGGAACCAGGAATATAGATCAATCTATAAAACAGCAGCCTAATAATCTGGAAGCAAGGTTGATAAGATATTCTATACAAATACAAAGTCCCGGATTTTTGGGTTACAGAGGTAATATAGAAGAAGATAAAAAACTTTTGCAAAATGGCAAAAAAAATGTTGAGGATATTGTTCTCAAAGAAATGATAACACAAATTTTAAAAATTTGAACAAATGATGCATCAACTTATACGTGAACAACAGCTGAATTGCAGTATAAACAGAGCTTGGGAATTTTTCTCCTCGGCTAATAATCTGTCAGTTATTACACCGGAAGATATGAATTTTACGGTCTTGACAAAGCTTGAAAGCGATGATATTTTTGAAGGGATGCTGATAGATTACCACGTCTCACCTTTATTTAAGATTAAAATGAATTGGCAGACTGAGATTATCAAAGTAGACTATATGAAGAGTTTTATAGATTTTCAGGTGAAAGGTCCTTATAAAGTTTGGCATCATTATCACGAGTTTATAGAGAATGATGAAGGAGTTTTGGTAAAAGATATAGTAGATTATGAATTACCACTGGGTTTTCTGGGTGAGATAGCACACACTCTTTTTGTAAAGAAAAAACTGGAACACATTTTTAATTACAGAAGAGAAGTTCTGGAAATATTGTTCAACCAAAATAGAAAAGTTTCATGAATTTTCTAATTATTTTAGCTACTTTTCTTTTGATGGAAGGTTTTACATGGTGTGTACACAAATATGTGATGCACGGCTTTCTTTGGTCATTGCACAGAGATCATCATGACCATTCTAATGATCCTCCGTTAGAAAAAAACGACTATTTTTTCATCATATTTGCAATCCCGGCCATCGCTTTGATGTATTATGGAAGCACAGAAAATTTCAATTATTATTTTTATATCGGTATTGGAATAACACTTTATGGATTGTCTTATTTTTTTGTCCACGATATTTTTATACACCAACGTCTTAAAATCCTTAAAAATACTGAAAACCCTTATTTATTAGCAATCAGGAGGGCTCACAAGCAACATCATAAGCATATGGGCAAAGAAGAAGGTGAATGTTTCGGTTTTCTTTGGGTTCCAATTAAATATTTTAAAATGTATTTCAACAAAAAATAACATTCATATAATGCAATTTACATATCTGCTTATTGATTTCTTTACAGTAATCATTTGCTTCCTTTTCTCTTTTCACCCAAAAATAAATTTCCATAGACATTTCAGTGCCTTTTTCAGATCCGCTGTAATAGTAGGAGCCGTATTTGTTATCTGGGATATTTGGTTTACAAAGTCAGGAGTTTGGTGGTTCAATTATGATTATTTGTTAGGAATAAAAATATCGGAATTGCCAATAGAAGAAATTCTATTCTTCATATGTATCCCGTTTTCATGTGTTTTTACATATTTTTGTCTCAACAAATTTCTTCCAATGGATTGGGAAGTGCGGCAGGATAAAATATTTGTCATTGCATCAATTATCGTTTACGGCCTTGCTGCAATATATTTTTACGACAAAATTTATCCATTCGTTACATTTTTGACTTTAACAATCAGTCTGGCAATTTTATATTTTGTCCTGAATGTCCGATGGATCGGAAAAGCATTTGTAGTTTATCTGATTCTTTTACCCGGATTTATAATTGTGAATGGGATACTAACCGGTTCAGGATTAGAGAATCCAATTGTGAATTACAATCCTGAAGATTTAATTGGATTTAGAATTATCACAATACCCGTGGAAGATTTTTTTTACGGATTTGAATTAATTCTCTGGAATCTTTTCTTTTTTAATAAATTCAAAATTAGTGAGCTGGAAGAGGCTTATTTGGAGGAGTAATTATTGAATTACGGTACTTTGCTTTCTTACTATGTGAGCAGAAAAGTAACCCAAAGCGCCATTGCTAATATTACTTGGCGGATTTGCGGGAGTAACTCCACCACCTGCACCACCATCTGAAAGCTGAAGAAGAGCAGAATAAAAAGTATAAACTTTTTCATCAATACAATGCATCTCTACATTAATAGTATCTCCCACTTTAACTTTCACGCTTCCGTCTTCATCATCATTAGGAAGTATCAAAGGTCTTTGATTGGGCAATCCATTATTGACATTATCTGAGAATACCTGAAAATTTTTCTTAGACCGATTATTGACATCATAAATAAAAAGATAACGGTTTCCCAAAGCTTGCGGATCTGTAAAAAGAGGTAAAAGTGTATAACTTGTTTCGCCGCCGACTATGAAAGAATCCTGATCTAAACCTTCGAAAACAACTGCTTCGGGCATTGTACTTGTTGAAATATATTCTTTTCCTTCTGCCTGAATTTTCAACGTATACGTCCTTCCGGATTGCCCAACAAAAGTTGAAGTTTGATATCTTCCGTTTCCAATGTATTGTAAAGTTTCGGTTTGTCCTGTGTTGTCGCTTAAAACAACTTGTGCATTTTCAATGGCAGGATATTGATTAGCCTGAGTAAAAGCCACCGATTTTGTAATTTTCACGTAATACGGACCAACCTGATCGGTTACATTTCCTTCAATCACGATTTGTCCGCTTTGGTCTTCCAAATCTAAATCTATTTCCTTTTCACAAGAGGTTACTAAAAAGAGTGATAATATGATTAAAAATATGTTTTTCATAATTAAAATTTGAAGTTATAAGTAATGTTCGGAACCCATTTGAAAAGTGAAGTCTGCATTGCTCTTGTTGTTCCAGGATTGTTCGGATTATCTTCAAAAGTAATCGTGTAAGCATTTTCTCTTCCATAAACATTGTAAATTCCGAATGACCAGGAACCTTTAAAACGTTTATTAGAAGTAGGTTCATACGTCGCGCTCAAATCCATTCTGTGGTAAGCAGGCATTCTGTCTGCATTTCTGTTGCTGTATTGGAAAATAGTTTGTCCGTTCAGTTCATATTTTCCGGTTGGGAAAGTCACTGCATTTCCTGTGCTGTAAAGAAACAATCCTGAAAAAGACCATTTTGGATTCAACTGATAAGTTGCGACAATTGAAAGATCGTGTGTTTTATCCTGTCTCGCATCGTACCATTCATTTTCGTTGATTCCGTCGATTTTTCTTTCGGTTTTAGATAAAGTGTAGGAAATCCATCCTGTTAACTTTCCGCTTTTCTTTTTGGCAATTAATTCTAAACCATAAGCTCTGCCTTTTCCGAATAACAACTCGCTTTCTACATCTGCAGCAGTATCAAATGATATTTGAGCTCCGTTTTTATAATCGATTTGATTTTGCATTGATTTGTAATAAATCTCGGCATTCAATTCATAATTATTGTTGTTGAAATTTTGGCTGTAACCTGCACTGATTTGGTCTGAAATTTCCGGTTTTACGGTGTAACTGCTTCCAATCCATTGATCGGTTGGGTTCCCGCTTCCGCTGTTGCTTAATAAGTGTAAATTCTGTGTATTTCTAGAGTAGCCTCCTTTCACACTGCTCACTTCGTTAATTCTGTAATTTGCTGTAATTCTCGGTTCAAGATTCACATATGTTTTCCCGAATTTTCCTTTTTCTAAATATTCAGAATTGGTTAAAACTCCATTTTGATAGGTATTAAAAGTATCGCCACCCAAAACACTGAACATTGCCAATCTTGCCCCATAATTAATCGTTAACTTTTCTGTTGCTTTAAAATCATCATTGATATAAACTGCATTTTCCCAGGAATATCTCGGATTTCTTGGAAAACTACTTACACTCGTTCCCGAAGCGCTACTTGGTGTAATCGTATGATAAATAGACTGTAAACCAAATTTTACTGAATGTTTATTTCCGGCAAACCAAGAGAAATCCTGTTTTAAATTCCAGTCTTCGATTTCAGAATCCAACCCAAAAGTATTGTTGTTGCTGCTTAAACTTACATTATAATTGTAGTTGCTGTAAATAAATGAAGTATTTGAAAATAATTTACTGCTGATAATACTGTTCCAACGCAATGTTGCCGTCGTATTTCCCCAGTCTGTTGAAAAAGTATCGCCTAAACCTAAAACATCTCTTCCGAAATATCCCGATAAATATAATCGGTTATTGTCATTAATCTGATAATTGGCTTTTAGGTTTAAGTCATAAAAATAAAGTTTACTGTCTTTAAAATCATCCGTTGCTTTCAAAAAAACATCTGCATACGTTCGTCTTCCCGAAACGATAAATGATGATTTTTCTTTCTGAATCGGCCCTTCAACACTCAAACGGCTGCTTATTAATCCAATACCGCCATTTACGTTGTAATCTTTGTTGTTACCATCTTTCATTTTTACATCGAGAACAGACGAAAGCCTTCCTCCATATTGAGCAGGACTGTTTCCTTTAATGATACTCACATCTTTCAATGCATCACTGTTGAATGTACTGAAGAATCCAAGCAAATGCGAAGCATTGTAAACCGCTGCTTCATCCAATAAAATCAAATTCTGGTCGGTTGCGCCACCTCTTACAGAAAATCCGCTGCTTCCTTCACCATTGCTTTTAATTCCGGGCAAAAGCTGAATGGTTTTCATTACATCTTTTTCACCAAATAATACAGGAAGTTTGTCGATTTGTTTAATACTTAAAGTTTCAGTTCCCATTTGTGCAGATGAAAGATTTTTGTCTTTTTTAACCGCAGAAATTACAACTTCATCAATTTCTTTCACTTTATCACTTCCTTCCTGAGTCAATTGTAGATTTAATTTTAAATCACTTTCAACTGTAATATTTTGTTGAAAATCTTTAAAACCAGGATTGGAAACAACCAAAGTGTAAGTGCCTTGCGGAAGAGAAAGCGAGTAAAATCCGTATTCATTAGCGATAACGGAAATCGTCGGATCTTCAACAACTTTTACAGCCACTCCAAGAAGTAATTCTCCGTTTTTCTGATCTTTCACTGTTCCGCTTACCGAATATTTCTGCTGCGCAAAAACGACGGAACTAAAACAAATTGCCGTGATCGAAGTGGCAATTTTTAAGAAGGATGTCTGCATTGAACAAATTTACATTATTTAAAACGGAAATTTCCTTATCCAATGTATGTTTGAACCACAAAATTTGAAAATGTAACACAGATTTAATCAAAAAATTTTTATCATTAATTTAAAAAACATTCTTTTTTGACTAAAAATTAGAACTATTGAATTTAATTCATTTAAAAAAATCAAGCAAACCTTCTGCAATACCTTTTAAAGGTTGGTAAATCATTAAGTTTCTTTATAATTTCTTCACCTTACAATATTCGATTGAGTGGATTTTCCTGTTTACACAAAGAGGGTCCAGATAATTTCTGAATCATTAACCGCACTGCATTTCCTTTTTTTGATAACTGAAAATCATTTTTAAAGTCAATTATCAATAATTTTTTCACGAGTAATTTTTGAAAGCTTTTCAAAACTATCTTCAAAAACATTCACATTTTCGACCTGAATCACTTCCAATATTAACAAACAAAGAGAGCAGTTATTGCTCTCTTTCTTATTAATATTACCAATCAGCAAAAAATGATGAATTGTAATTATTTTGCTTTTGAATTAAGATTAATATCTGCAAGCTGAGTCAATGACTCGTCGCAGTTTTTCTCTTCTTCCAATGTGGTGAGTAGATTTTTCAACGCATCTCCTTCTTCTAAAATTTTCGCAAATGCTGCCAAAGTTCCGTAAGTTGCAATCTCATAATGCTCCACTTTTTGCGCTGCAGCAATTATTCCCGCATCTCTGACTGTTCCCGGTTCTGTTTCTTGTACAATACTATCTGCCTCATCCAACAAACCTTGCATCGCATCACATTTTTTAGCTTGCGCTTTTTTACCCATAGATTCGAAAATGTCTTCCAAACGCTTAACGTGGGTTTCTGTTTCGGCCAAATGTTTTTCAATTGCAGTTTTTAGTTTTTCATTCGTTGCATTTTTCATCATTTTTGGTAATGCTTTGACCAGTGCTTTTTCTGCCCAATAGATATCTTTTAAACTATCTTCAAAAAGGTCGCTCAGGTCTTTTGCCGCATCTTTTTTCGCCGGCGTTTTCTTGGTTGAAGTTGTTGTTTTAGCAGCTGTTTTTGACTTTGTTGCAGCTGTTGATTTTGTTGTTGCCATAATTTTTATTTTTAATATTAATTTATGTGATTAAATCAATAATTGCAATCATTATACCAAAAATAATCAATCATATTTAAATACTTACAAATTATAATCAATTTTATTTATTCATTTTTAAACATAATGTATTTGAAGTTATTTTAAAACAACTCCTAAAAAGGCAGGATCAGAATTCAGAAGATATTTTCTTATGTCCAGTAATAGCTTTCAGCTTTCAAAAAACGAACAATCGGAAAATTAATACCGATGAAAAACAATTTTCACCAAACGCAAAGACATATCAAAAGAACAAATCCGATGGTTCACTCATATTATAATTATTTTCAGTTAACCATTTACAATCAATCCACCATTGGGATGCAAAACCTGTCCAGTCATTTGTACAGAAGCATCTGTCGCCAAAAACAAGAAGCTCGCAGCCACTTCTTCCGGCGTTGCATTTCTTTCGAAAGGCGGTTTATTTGGATTTTCTTCTTCCTCATCGAAGGTTTCTTTCGTAAGAGGTGTCGCAACCGGACCCGGCGCAACGGCGTTGACCCGAATTCCTTTTGATTTAGATTGCAATGCCAAAGATCTTGTAAAAGATACAATCGCACCTTTGGTAGCAGAATAATCCAACAATTGTTTGTGTCCCTGATAAGCTGTTGCAGAAGTTGTATTGATAATTGAACAACCTTGTTCAAGATACGGGAAAGCTGCTTTTGTCAGCAAAATCATTCCGATGATATTAGCATTGAATGTCGTTCTGATATTCTCTTCGTCCAAATCCAAAATGCTATCTGCAGGAAACTGAACGCCCGCATTGTTAATCAGAATATCCAACTTTCCGAATTCCGCAATCGTCTTATAAACAGCTTCTTTACAGAAATAAGAATCATTCACATCGCCAGAAAACAAAACCACCTTTCTTCCTAATTGCTCTATTTCTGATTTTGTTTTTTCTGCGTCTTTATCATCGCTGTGGTAGATGATTGCGATATCTGCGCCTTGTTTGGCAAAAAGCAAGGCAACAGCCTTTCCTATTCCACTATCCGCTCCGGAAATGAGCACCGACTTGTCTCTTAATTGCAAAAGATCTTCTCCAGCCATATAATTTCCTTTAATGGTTTTAATTGATTTATAATTGTAAAATTTTAAATAATAACTTTAGAATGGTCTCTTTTGACTTCACAGCGAAGACACCCAAGAATATATTCCATAAAATATTTCTGCGCATCAAAAGCCTTGGTCAGAGGATGAAGCTCAATCTTATCACTTCTGATAATTGTCCCTCGATAAGCAATGCAGTAATAGGCGAATATCTCTTTATCAGACTCCTCCACAGGCGTTGCATACCCGGTTGTGGCAATCGACCAATCCGAATCGAATAATGAAGCAACATTGAGAGCCATCATTTCGCTGATGTTTCTTGAGACGCAATTTGTAGCTTGAGCTTCATCAAAATCGATATTTAGATGTTTGACTTTTTCCTCAATCGTATAGGTTGTGATTCCGCCTTTGAAAAATTGTTCTGCACTGGGCATTTGAGAAAACGCCAACTGTAAAAATCCGGACGTTACGCTTTCTGCAATGGAAATGGACTCATTTTTTTCTCTCAGATTATAGCTGATTTTGTCCAATAGTATTTTAGGAAATTCCATAATTTAAATTTTTAAATGTTATTGGATAAAAGAATTTTATTATTTTCAGTCTAACAGGTTTTGATTGATTTATACCTTAATGATGAACATTAAGATATTTTTCGAAATAATGAAGATCCTGTTTGCTCGTTATTAAATTGTAAAACATTATCTCTTTCGGTTCCCGAATTCCAATATGTTCAAAATCACTAAAATAAGCTATGAAGGAATGGACATTTTTGGGGTTTTCATCCTTCAAAATCACAAAAAGGAGAAAGATTTCATTTTCGATTTCTTTCGCATAAATTGTAGATCCAGGTTCAAACTTCTGACTTTTATTGATGATTTTTTTAAAGTCACAAGCTGGCAATGATTTTAATAGATTGTCAATATTCATAGTGATAGTTTGTGTGATTGGAACAAACCAAAGCTACACAAAGAGACACCTTCCATTATATGATTTGAATCATAAGAAATGTGAAAAATGTTTTAAATATCGGTAATGATCTGAAAAACGCAAGTTGGTTTTAAGTTTGTATAAGTAAATCATTCACTATCTAAATCTGATATTATGTTAATTCCAGAAGACCTTTTATTATCTTACGGCGCAAAAATCGAGTATTTTGAAACTGGAGATATTATTTTTCGTGAAGATGAAAAACCAAAAAATTATTACCAGATTATCTCCGGAAGAATCAAGCTGAATCATTACAACGAAAAAGGTAAAGAACTGATTCTTGCAGTTTTACATCACGGACTGAGTGTTTGTGAACTTTTACTTTTTATAGATTACACATATCCTGTAAATGCAATTGCCATTGAACCTACCGAAGTCATCAAACTGTCAAAAGCAAAATTTACTAAAATGCTGGATGATCATCCAAAAATCTCAAGAGACATCAATAAATTTTTAGCGGAAACACTTTATCATAAATTTATAATGCTGGAGAACAATTCATCACTTCATCCTGATGTAAGATTATTAGGCGTTTTCGATTATCATAAAAGCTTTAATCAGGACAAAGAACGCTATTCTTTCGAAATCCCTTTGACAAGACAGCAATTGGCTTCTCTAACAGGATTAAGAGTCGAAACCGTCATTCGAACGATTAAAGTTTTAGAGAAGCAGAATGTGGTTAAAATTGTTCAGGGGAAAATTTATTATTGATATAAATAAATCATTATTAATACAAAATCTTTCGGTTTATAATTTTGACAATATTATCTTTCTCCATCATTTTCAAAGTTCTGATTGTAGTTTCCACGCGTAAACCTGTCAAGCTCGCCATCTGTTGTCTGGTCAGCGGAATCTGAAAAGAAAACGGCGACTGGTCTTTTTGAAAACTCTTCAGATAATCCATCAAAGACCGCAGTTTTGTAGAAGTGTTCTGGGTAGAGAAAATCTGTCCCATTATGAATTTGAAGTACATGGTATCCGAAAGATTTTGGATGATATCTATGTGAACTTCCGGATATTTTTCTAGTAGTAGAAGAAATTTGGATTTAGACAATATGAGAACCCTACAAGGCGAAATCGCAATAGCATTTGCCGGATAAAGTTTATCTGCAAATAACAAAAACTCACCGATACTTTGACCTGTTGTCAAAATACTTTGTATCATTTCTTTCCCATCCTCATTATAATTATTAAGCTTCACATCGCCCTCGATGATCTGATAATAATAAAGCGGCGCACCACCTTCTGAAAAAATAACGTCGCCGATGTTGTATTCTTTGACTTTTGCTCCTAACGATTTTATAATAGTTTCTTCTATAACCATATTACCTACTCTCTGATGTTTCAAAAGTTTCTAACTTCCAAAACACTTTAAATCAATTAATTAATTGAAATAATCTATTTGCCGTTTATTATCGGATAATTTTATATTGTTGCAAATTTTACAAATTGATATCTGACTAACATTTTAGCCTAAAATAAATCATTGAAAATTGTTTGTGATTATTGCTACATTGCTGACATGATATAGCATAAACAATGGATTTTATTCAATCTGGAAAAATCTCATTTTAAAAATTAAGGATAATAATTTCATAGTCTATTTTTTGTTGACTTCAAAAATAGCCAGAACTTATAAAAAACTTTATGACCTCAATCATAATGAAATTATTAATATAATTAATGTTATAATATCAGATTAAAAAATCGATTATCATAAATGATTTTATTTCAAAATTTGCCAAAAGTAAAATCATTCAGCTTCAGAAACATCAAATTCTCCTGTTGTCAGATTTATTTTACAATTTTCTGTGAGAATGTCAATAATCAGATTTTCTGCAAAAATCGGACAGCCCTTTTTAACAGTTTCCACATTGGTTTGTTTTATGTGTTTTGAACTGATAATAATTACCATGCCGGAACCTTTGCAGGTTGCGATATTTCCTTGTCCTACAACCAAAGATGTGTCTTCCCCCAGCCCGATTCCTAAAATTTTCTGATTGAGGATAACAGCGTGAGCCAATCTCCCGAAACGACTGCGATGAACAAAATGAGTATCAATTATACAATCCAGAAATCTTAAACCTTCATCCAATTTCAGATCATAACCAATCATAGCTTCTCCATTAACTGCTTCGGAAATCATAACAGAAGACAGGCACATTGCACCCGCACTCGTTCCGGCAATTGTGAATTTTTCATCAAGCAAATACCTCTTGTGGATACGTTCTAAGATCTTGGAGTTTTTTAATACATTACAAATTTTAGATTGGTCGCCGCCGGAGAAAAAAACTGTTTTTGCATCCTCAATGCGCTGCAAACTTTCTGAATTCGCTTTTTCAGTAATATACAGGAATCCAAAGTTGCTGTATCCGAGTTTTTTGAAAGTTTCACGATAAGTTTTCTCAGTACTTTTCGGCTCCGATGTCGCCGTGGTTATGACTTCTATCCGATCATCTTTGGATTCAACAATAAGTTTGAGAATTTCTTTTGGGATAAAGCCTTTATTCACATCCTTCATTTCAGGATCAGTTTCGCTTTTGTCCTCTTTTCCTCCAATAATTATTAATCTGCCTTTTGGGGTCATAGTCCTTACATTTAATTAATTGATAAATAAAAGCCACACAAAAGCAGGTTTGTATGGCTCGGCAATGTAAAATTTAATATTCTGCTCTGTATTGATATTGATAGAAGTTTTAGCAATTTTCGTTAGGAAATAATCTTTTTTTTAAAGAGTAAAATTATATGCAAAAACCTGTTAATCTTTATGATTTGAGTCATAAACAAAGCTTTTATTTTTTAAAAATAATTCAATGATGGAATATTTATTGCATAAAGTAGACAATTATTATTCATTATTAATATCAAATCAAAACATCGATATGAGAGCAATTTGGAACGGCGCAATTGGTTTTGGACTCGTTAATATTCCTATCAAATTATATTCAGCAACCGACTCCAGCACTTTAGATTTGGATATGCTGGACAGCAAAGATTTGAGTAATATCAAATTCAAAAGAGTCAATGCCAATACTGGAAAAGAAGTGGTTTGGGAAAACATCGTCAAAGGCTTTAAAATTGAAGATAAATACATCGTTTTAGAAGACGAGGATTTTGCAGCAGCCAGTCCAGAAAAATCGAAGATTCTCAGCATCAACCAATTCGTCAAAGAGTCTGAAGTTGATACAGCGCTTTTTGAAACGCCATACTTTTTGGAGCCTCAGAAAAATGGTGAAGCAGCTTATAAATTATTATTAAAATCATTAATCAAAACAAAAATGGCGGGAATAGGTTCATTTGTTTTGAGAGAAAGAGAAATTCTCTGTTTGATAAGACCTTATGAGGACAAGATTCTGATGGTCAACAGGATGCGTTATCCCGAAGAAATGCGGGCTTATGAAGATTTGAAAATCCCGTCCGGAAGTGCTCCAAAACCTGCAGAACTTAAGATGGCGGAACAATTGATAAAATCTTTGGCAACTACATTTGATCCTTCGCAATATAAAGATACTTACAACGCAGATCTTCTGAAAATCATCAAACAAAAAGCAAAAGGTAAGAAAATCAAATTAACGGAAGTGAAAGAGCCAGAAGGCAAAGCAACCGACCTGATGGCAATGCTGAAAGCCAGTTTGGAGAAAGGCAAGAAGAAAGTTGGGTAAATAAAGATTCAAGAAAAAAGGGAAAAGAATCAATCATAACTCATTATCAATAAATTATTCAAAATGGCACTTGAGGATTATAATAAAAAACGGAATTTCAAAGAGACTTCTGAACCTGAAGGAAAGGAAAAAGCAAGCGGAAAGAAACTGAAATTCGTGATTCAGAGACATGCGGCTTCCCGGCTTCATTATGATTTTCGTTTGGAGATGGAAGGCGTTTTGAAAAGTTGGGCAGTTCCGAAAGGTCCGTCGCTGAATCCTTCTGACAAACGTTTGGCGATGATGGTAGAAGATCATCCGTTCTCTTACAGAACCTTCGAAGGTTCAATCCCGAAAGGAAATTATGGTGCTGGTGAAGTCGAGATTTGGGATGAAGGAACTTATGAACCGATTGAAAAAGTAAAAGGTAAAAGTGATGACTTGGTGATGCGAGCCGAACTTCATAAACAATCTTTGAAGTTCATTCTTCACGGTAAAAAACTGAAAGGCGAATTTGCATTAGTCAAAATCAAAAATCCGAAAGATGACAACGCCTGGCTTCTCATCAAACATAAAGACAAATTTGCTGTTGATGAAGATTATGATGCCGAAGAACACACGTTGAAAACGTCTAAAGTAACCGCTTATCTCGCTGAGAAAGACGGTAAAAAAAAAAATAACTCATCCGAAGGTATAAAGTCTTTCAAAAATTATGCGCCTGTACTTTCCGGGGCAAAAAAATTGTCAGAATTCATCAGACCAATGCTTTGCAAAGTGTCTGACAAAGCCTTTGATGATAAAGAATGGGCGTTTGAAATAAAATGGGACGGCTATCGCGCGATTGCAGATTTGCGAAAAGATGACATCCGATTATACTCCAGAAATGGAATCGATTTTTCTCAGAAATTCAAAAAAGTGAGTAACGCGCTGAAACTCCAGGAACATCATTTGGTTCTGGACGGCGAAATTGTAGCTTATGACGATAAAGGAAAACCTAACTTTCAATGGTTACAACAAATTGGTGACAATCCCAATCTGGCATTGGTTTTTCAGGTTTTTGATTTGCTTTGGCTGAATGGACATTCGACGGAGAATTTGTCTTATTTGCAACGACGAGAATTGTTGAAAGATGCTTTGGTAGAAAATGATGTCATCAAATTCAGTGACCATATTTTGGAAAACGGGAAAGAGTTCTTCCAGGCTGCGAAAGATTTAGGTTTGGAAGGCATTGTTGCCAAGAAAACTGACAGTCTTTACAAAGAAAATCTCCGAAGTTCTGAATGGCTGAAAATAAAAATAAATAAAAGTGATGAAGCAATCATCTGCGGATTCACGGAGCCGAAAGGTTCACGTAAGAAATTTGGAGCCCTGATTTTGGGTAAATATCTGGATGGAGAAATGGTTTTCTGTGGTCATACTGGCGGTGGTTTTAACGATAAATCGCTTTCCGAAATTTATGATAAAATGCAACCATTGGTAACTCAAAAATCTGTTTTTAAAATCACGCCTAAAACCAATACCAAAGCAACCTGGATAAAACCAGAATTGGTGGCAGAAATTAAATTTACTGAACTGACGAAAGACTATGTTTACAGACATCCGATTTTCCTTAGACTTCGTGACGACATCGAACCGAATGATGTGACATTCAATTCTGAAAATCAATCTAAAAAAGAAATTATGAAGAAATCAGAACCAAAAAAAAGAACTTCAAAGGATGATATCAATAAAAAAATTGGAAAGCAGGAATTGAAATTGACCAATCAAAACAAGATTTATTTTCCGGATGATGATGTAACAAAAGGCGACGTGATTGATTTTTATCAAAGCATTTCTAAGTACATTTTGCCACATCTGAAAAATCGCCCACAATCTATGAACCGTTATCCAAACGGAATCAAGGGAATGAGTTTTTTTCAAAAAGATGCTTCAGAAGAGACTCCAAATTGGATAGAAACGCAGAAAGTTTTCTCGGAAAGTTCGGATAAATACATCAATTATATTATTTGTAACGATAAAGAAACGCTGGCTTATCTCAATAACCTTGGCTGCATTGAACTAAATATCTGGACAAGCAAAATCCAAAAAGCTGACAATCCGGATTATCTGGTTCTGGACCTTGACCCTTCTGATAAAAATACGTTTGAAGATGTTATTGAAACTGCTCAAGCTGTGAAAGAAGTTTTGGGTCTGGCAGGAATCGAAGGTTATCCAAAAACCTCTGGAAGTTCCGGAATCCACGTTTATATTCCGATGAATGCGAAATATTCTTATGAGCAAGTTAAAGATTTTGGACATCTTCTGATGCAAATGGTTCAGCAAAAACTGCCCGATTTGACGACGCTTGAGAGAAGTCTTCAAAAGCGTGATAAGAATAAAATCTATCTTGATTATCTCCAAAACAGACGAGGTCAGACTTTGGCAAGTGTTTATAGTCTGAGACCAAAATCCGGTGCATCAGTCTCGATGCCTTTGGAGTGGAATGAGGTGAAAAATGGACTGAAACCAACTGATTTTAATATTTATAATTCTTTAGAAAGGTTGAAGGAAAAAGGTGATATTTTCAAGGCAGTTTTAGGAAAGGGAATTGATATGTTGAAGGTGGTTAAGAAAGTAGATTTGAATAGTAATTAAGAAATTATTTGTTTTTTTGATACTTAAAAATTCATATTTTAATTTATTTACAATTAATTGGTAATTTCAAATAGTCTTCAATTACCTCCAAAACCCCAAAACCATCATTGCTACCAGCCTCAAAACTGGCGGCTTTTTTCACGGAAGGATGTGCATTTTCCATTGCGTAAGAGAATTTGGAATTTTTAAGCATTTCGATATCATTCATATAATCACCAAAGGCCATTGTTTGAGAAGGAAGGATATTTAATTTTTTCTGAATAATTTCCAAAGCTTTTCCTTTATTGATATCACAATTCATGACATCCACCCAATATTGTCCTGAAACGACAACCTCCAGATTTTTGTCTTCAAAATGTTTCAGATAAGGATAAATATTTTTCTCAGAGCCCTCCGGATGATAAATAGCAATCTTAAAAGCATCATCATCAACTTCCAGAGTTAAATCATCAACCTTCTGATTTTCTGTATAATATCTGGTAAAATATTTTACAAATGTTTCATCTTCACTTTCATAATACGCTTTTTTCTTGGCAGAAAGTACAGCTCTTGCACCAGGAATTTCACGGATTGTTTTAATAATTTCGATAACAAACTGATGGTCTAATTTATCTGCAAACAATTCCTCATTTTTATATATTACATAACCGCCATTTTCAGCAATAAAACCGATTTCGCTTTCAATTTCTGTGAAATATTGGGTAATTCCGGGCATTTGTCTTCCGCTTGCAGGCACAAAAAGAATATTTCTTCTTTTCAACTCTTCGTAAACAGCAGGAAAATCCGGACTCACTTCATATTGGGAATTAAGAAAAGTCCCGTCCATATCGGTGACAATCAGTTTAATGTCGTTCATAAAAATTTAATTTTATAGAAAATCGGTTGATTTCCATGATTGTTAAAAGCTGTGCAAAGATAAAACTATCTTTTTACTTGCTTTTATAATGAATTTTGGAAAGTTTTTTCAAGATTTCTACACTCTGTTCCGGCGTAATATCAGCCTCTAATTCTTTTTGAATGTAATCTTACAAAAGTGATCTTCCGTTTTTATCAAAATATTTTTTTTAGAATTTCTTGTGTTCTTAGAACAGTCGAAGGAGTGATTGTGACCAGATTTGTCCGTGCGGATGAGGATTGCTGCATCCCATTACACTTCCTTGTTCTCAAAAATCTGAACGTGGTTGATGTAATCAATTTTCCTCAGCTCGATATACTGTTCTTGCCAAACGTCAACTACTACGGTATCCACATTCTCACCTTTAATTAAATTGATCCTGCATCCGCTAAAAACCTCCGACCATAATTCCTGCACCCAAAACACCACTTTATTTTAAAGTTTCCTCTACCATAAAATCGAGTTCTTCACAACTCACTTCAAATTCAGTGGAAAGTCCGGAATGCGTTTCGGTTAAAAGCTGTCCTAAATATTTTACATCACCTTCTGATAAAGCTTTTGCCACTACAGTTTATCGGGATGAGCGTCGAAGGATTCTTCCTAAAATTGTAATTCATCATTATTATACGTAACATACAACCAACCAGAAATTTCAAACCACACCAATTTCAACGATTCATTTTGCCTATTCACCGAAAACCCAATCATTTCAACAAGATTCTGACTGACCTTTACATCAGCAAAAGAGCAATAACACTCTGACATTAAATCTTACTATTATGAAAACAAAAATCGGAATTACAGAAAAAAGCACAGAAGCCGTAGCAGACCAATTGGCAAAGCTTTTAGCTGACGAAACGCTTCTTTACATCAAAACAAGAAATGCACACTGGAACGTAACGGGAGATAACTTCCACGCCAACCACATCTTTTTTGAAGAACAATACAAACAATTGGATGAATTAATAGACAGCGTAGCAGAACGTATGCGTAAAATCGGACATTTTGCACCCGCAACAATGAAAATCTATCTTGAACTAACACATCTTACAGAATACAGCGACAGAACCAACGACGGTTTAGGATATATGAAAGACCTTTTGAGTGACCACGAAAGCATCATCGAATTTCTTAGAGGTAACATCACACCATTCGCCGAAGATTTCAAAGATTACGGAAGCAGCGACTTTATCACCGGATTGATGGAAACCCACGAAGAAATGGCTTGGATGATTCGTTCTTACTTTAGATAGCTAAGTAGCCACTAATGCACTGATATAAATTTAAAAATTCATGCATTAGTGGCATCATAAATTCTAATCTGGAACAATTTTTTAAAAAGAAATTAAAGCGGTTTTAAGAAAAATAAAAAAAGGAATAATTATATTTGTCACAACCATAAATAACTATTCCTATGAAAGCTCTCATCGTGGATGACAACGACATTGCAAGAACCACTTTGGCACATCTGGCAAAACAGATTCCCAATCTCACGATTGAAAAAGAGTTCAACAACGCCATAGAAGCCTATACCCACTTACAGTCCAATCACATCGATTTAATTTTTCTCGATATTGAAATGCCTGAAATGACAGGCATTGAGCTCACGAAAAACCTTTCTGGGAAAGACACGCTCATCATTTTCACGACCTCTAACAAAGACTATGCACTCGAAGCTTTCGAACTCAATATTGCAGATTACATCCTGAAACCCGTTATGCCTGCAAGGTTTTTACAGGCAGTGAGCAAAGCGCAGTCGATTTTGGAAAGCAGAAAAGATGAAGTTGAAGTCACCAAAGATGAATTTCTTTTCGTCCGCGATTCCAATATCACAAGGCGTTTGAAGTTAGACGATATTTTCTATGCCGAAGCGATGGGTGATTATGTAAAGTTCTACACAAGGGAAAAAATGTTCGCCATCCACGGCAAAATGAAAACAGCAGAAGAGCGCCTCCCGAAGGACCAGTTCATCAGAGTTCATCGCTCCTTCATCGTATGCGTCGGCAAGATAGATACGCTCCAGGACGGCGGTATTATGATTAACGGAAAATTCATTCCCGTCGCAGATGCGTACAGAAAAGCACTCAACACAAGGATGAATGTTTTTTAGAATTTTAATTTTATTTGGGACAGCTTAATCCGCCATTCGCTACCAAAACACTCTTATGAAAAAAATAACCTCAATAATGGACAACAAGCGATTCAGCTATTTCATTATCCTCACATTTATTGCGGGCTCTCTATTGTTGATAGCGGTTCAAATCAATTCGGCAAGAAATACAAAGTCTCTTATTCAAAATAATAATATGCTGTTGAATGAGCTCCGTTCCAGCAATCATTTACGACAAATTGACCGTGATATTTTGGGTGTAGAAAGCAGAATCCGAGCATCCATTGCCACCAACGATACGACTCATCTCAACGGCGTAGACAAAAAAATAGACGAAGTAGAAAACTTCCTCGATTCCATTTCAAAAGATAATAAGGATGCCGAACTGGAAAAGCTGATTCACAGACTCAGCATTTTGGCAATGGAGAAAAAACTTACCAAAGAAAAACTGCTGTTGCGTTACAATACTTTGGGAAATATGGATGACCAAACGTCTATCGCCAATCCAAGAGCCCGAAAAATATCCAACGAAATTACAGACATCACTGCTAAAATATACAATACACGACGCCTTGATATGGTGAACCTCAGTAAACAAAGCGAGGAAATGGGTAGAAAAGCAAGATTGTATGATATTTCAATTTTGGTTTTGCTTGTTTTAAGCGGTGGAATTGTGGGGTTTCACATTCTCCGCCAGTTCAAACGCCAGAGATTATTGATTCAGAATCTGGATGTTGCTGAGAAAAAAGCAACCATCGCTGCGGAAACCAAAGAGAACTTCCTCGCCAATATGAGCCACGAAATCCGTACACCTTTGAGTGGAATCTTAGGTTTTACTAATCTTTTACAGAAAAGGCCTTTGGATGAAACTTCTGCTGAATTCGTTTCGTCGATACAGCGTTCGGGAGAAAATCTGATGGCGATTATCAATGATATTTTAGACCTTTCAAAAATCGAAGCCGGAATGATGAGAATTACGCCCGGAATTTTCAGCATCAATGGATTGGTCAATTCTGTAGAGACTTTCTTCGTCGAAAGAGCGAAAGAAAAAGGATTAACGATTTCCAACAAAATCGATTCGTCGATTCCTGATACCTTGAATGGTGACGCAACGAGACTGACACAGATTCTGGTGAACCTTATCGGAAATGCCATCAAATTTACGCATCATGGTAGCATCAATATTGAAATTTACAATAAACACCAAACTGAAAAAGACGTGGTTATTGGTTTTAAAATTTCCGACACAGGAATTGGAATAGACAAAGACAAACTGAATGAAGTTTTTGAAAGATTTAATCAGGGAGAAGACTCTACAACCAGAAACTTTGGTGGGACCGGATTGGGCTTGTCCATAGTGAAAAGTCTAATTCAACTGCAAAAAGGGAATATTGAAGTGACGAGTGAACAAGGGAAAGGAACAACTTTCCATTTTCATATCCCTTACAGTATTGCAAAAGAACAGATTACCACAAGTCCGTCCGTAAATACGCACTATTTTAAAGATAAAACCAACACACCTCTGAAGGTTTTGGTGGTGGATGACAATGCTATCAATCAAAGTCTGATGAAACATCTACTATCTCAGTGGAATATCGATTTCGAAATCGTCTCAAATGGTTTCGAAGCTGTAAACTATCTTCGAAATAAAACTTCTGATTTGGTTTTGATGGATATTCAGATGCCTCAAATGGACGGTTATGTTGCTACACAGAAGATTCGGGAAGAACTGAAATTAAACATTCCAATCATAGCAATGACGGCACACGCTTTGGCAGGAGAACGAGAAAAATGTCTGAGCCGTGGGATGAACGAATATATTTCTAAACCTATAAAAGAAGAAGAATTATTTAAACTGATTTCCAGTTTTGGGCTGACGAATGAAAATCACATTCGAGTTGAAATTGAAGAAAAAATTCCTGATTTTAAATATATTGATTTGACATATATGCAGTCTGTGAGCGGCGGCGACAAAAACTTTGAACAAATCATCACTCAACAGTTTATCGATATAATTCCACAACATCTTGAACAATTAAATTCAGCTTATGAAAATCAGGATTTCATAGTCGTAAAGTTAAGAGCTCACGATTTAAAATCCAGCGTAACGATAATGGGATTACTTCCAATATTACAGGAAAAATTGGATATTCTTGAATCGAATTATGAAGAAAATTCTGTTTCAAGACCAATTTTAGAAGAAATGAAAAACATTCTTTTAAAAGCCGTTTCAGAAGCAAAGATATTTTTAAAATCTTTATAAATTATATAAACATAAAACAAAAAATCAGTCTGATCTCAGACTGATATTTTTGTTTTTCACAGATGAACTACTCCGTATTTCAAAATAAATTTTGAATTCTATTCGCACGAGAATGTTTTTTTACGGCTCTACTTGAGTCCTTCTTTCTTGTTTTTCATTGAGTTTTTTGTACTTGAACCAGGCTGCTACAGATAATGCAATCATATATCCCAAACTGATGTAAACCCAAAGCGGTAAAGGAATTGGGTCTCCTTTGGCATATGAATGTAATCCGGAAAGATAATAATTCACGCCGAAATAAGTCATTACCATTGAGCAAAAAGCGAACATCGTCACGACGTGGAAAGTGTATCTGCCTCTCAAACCAGGAACCAATCTCATATGGATGACGAATGCATAAACCATAATTGAGATAAAAGCCCAGGTTTCTTTCGGATCCCAGCTCCAGTAACGGCCCCACGATTCGTTGGCCCAGATTCCGCCTAAAAAGTTTCCAATTGTTAAGGCTAATAATCCAATATTAAGGGACATTTCGCTTACAATGGCTAATTCTTTTAAGGTTGTATCGTTATGCTTTAAGAAAGTACTCTTGTTTGCAATAATGTAAAATATTAATGAAATCATCGCAATCAACATTGATAAAGAAAAGAATCCGTAACTGGATGTAATGATTGCCACGTGAACCACCAACCAGTAAGATTTCAGAACAGGAACCAATGGTGTAATCTGCGGATCAAGCGCTGAACCTCCGTGTGCAAAGCCCATCATAATGACTGCAACTAAGAATCCTGCTGCAGGAACAAGTGCATTTGCATTATTTTTACTAATCAATTTCGTTGCAGCTACAGTCGCTCTTTGTTCTAAGGATGGTTTTCCGATTCCAAAATAAAACATTAATCCGGCAGAAATACCTACCCACGAAATGAAGATAATTGCCTCGTAGCCATTACTCCAAGGAGCGTGTCCGGAGATATACCATCTAGAAATCAATCCTAGGAAATGGAAAATGTAACCAATAACTCCAATGTAAATGATAGTTTTGATTACTGCATTGATAATCTTACCCGTTCTGAACAATTCCACAAAACCTAAAATCAATAATAAACTACCAATAATGGTGTAGAATATTAATAGTTTGAAATTGATATCCAGGGTATTCATCAGTACTTCCAGCTTCACTTTATTTTCAGAAGGCACTACATTTTTGCCCCATTTCTGCTGATATTCCTCTACTTTTTTCAGTTCTGCATCTGCTTTTGCCCAGCTTCCGCCCTGTGTTGCCAAAAGTACACTTGATAAATATGGTCCTAAAACTGCCTGAGCATTTTCATCCGGTTCAAAAGTAGGTGTCATTACAGAACTCCAGGTGTGATTGGAATCGTTTTTTACCGGCACAGTTCTGAAATACTGATAAGACATAATGCCGTTCAATACCTGAACTTTGTCATTCAGTTTGATAACCGCTTCATCATATCTTGTTCTTTCAGATGCTTTTTTTCTGAAGGCATTATTATAATCATCTTCTAATACGAAACGAAGATTTCCGTTTTTGTCGGCAGGAAATAGTTTAATTAAACTTGTAAAACCTTCTTCCGTAGCTTTTGTTTTTTCTCGAAGATCTTTTCCTACTTTACCGGCAGTTTCGATTTTGATGATATTAACCTGAGCCCAAAACATTGGGTCGATAGTCGCTGCCAAAAACCATTGATTGGCATCCAAATCTTGGAATTTGGAACGGGAAGTTAATTTATGCAAAATATCAAGTGCCTGAGTGTTAGCAGGAACAATTCGACCTTCATAATTTTGAACTAATAAATAACCAAACTTGTCAGCGTGTTCTTTACTAATTTCGATATTTTTGACCATTGCATCCGCATCTATCACTGCAGGATTTTTGTTTGGAGACGTTGGCGAAGCTTCAGTTGAATGAGAATGACCCTCGTGGCTTCCGTCTTTCCCGTGCATATCAATTTCCTGAGCACTCAACCCAAAACTTAATAAAATTAAAAGAACCATTGTCGCTTTTTTCTTGCTTATGGTTTTCAGCATTTGGTTCAGGCTCCAGAAACGGGAACCTTTCCAGAACATCGTTACGAACATCCCGATAAACAGAAATGCATAACCGATATAACTTATCAAAGTTCCCCAGAAATCGTGGTTCACAGAAAGAACGGTTCCTTTTCTGTCCGGATCAAAACTGGCCTGGAAAAATTTGTAACCTTTATAATCAAGAACGTGATTCATATAGATATTGTAAGGCGTTTCTTTGCCTTCGTCCACAATTTTCACGTGAGATTCATAAGCGGAAGGCGAAGAACTTCCCGGGTAAGTTTCCATTACAAATTTTTCCAGTTTAAGAGCGAAAGGCTGTGTATTATAAATTTTAGGTCCAAATCCCAGCATCACATCCAATCCATCGATTTTGATTTGTTTGTAGTTATTTGGATTTCCTTTTTCAACCATAAGGTCAACGGTTTGTTTTGTTTTTGGTCCGGCAACTTCTACTCTCAGCATATCCGGTACATCTTTATCCTTTTGTTTATCTCCTTCGTAAGAAACCAGTTTTCCTTTCTTTGTTCCTTCCGGAATTACCAATTTCAGCTGGTCAATAGTATAAAGACTTCTCAGAACCAAAGGTTGGAATTCATCTTTTTTAGTTGCACCGGTTGCTTTAGTCGCCATTGTCATAAAGGCTGCATCAACAGGTGTTTTGATGTAAAGCTGTCCATCCCTTTTCTGGAATTCAACAGCACCTTCGATAGCCGTTCTGTTATAACTTACCAAAGTTCCATTGACATTCTGAACATCACCTTCTCCTAAATAAATATTTTGACGGCCGCCCATATCGCTTGTAGAAACCAAATGCAAGAATTCTTTCCCATTTCCTGCAACCAAACTATCTTTCTTTCTTTGAATATAATCCAAAGCCTTCACAACGATTTTTTCCTTTCCCAAGAAATCATAAGTTGCCTGAAAATCGTGATGAAGCGGCGACATCAGGTAAGGAACATCGTGGTAATTCTGCTGTTCACCTTTTTCCTCGATTTTGATTTTGAAGAAATGTTTGTCTGTGATTATTTCATTATTTGTTTCGCCTTCTCGGATGTGCATTGTCCCTTCGAAACTGATGTATCGTGTAATGGCTCCTCCAATAAAAATCAAAATAAAAGCTAAGTGGAAAACCAGAATCGGCCATTTCTCTCTTCGGAAAAGTCTGTATCTGCCAATGTTGCCAATGAAATTTAATATTAATAAAAACATTACGGCTTCAAACCATTTTGCTTCATAAATCAATGCTTTTGCTGTGGGTGTTCCGTAATCGTTTTCGATAAAAGTGGCAACAGCCATAGAAATTGCGAAAACCAGCAATAGAGAAGCCATCGTTCGCGTAGAAATAAGAATATCCTGAATCTTTTTCATATGTAGATATCTACTGTTTTTGTTTGTCAGATGTTATCGCCTGAAGAATTTTGTACTTATCATTAAGTTTAGTTACAGGCAATTTCATTCTAAAAATTATGATTGACAAAAATAAGGATGATAAACCACAACCGCATCAAAAAAAACTGTTATTTGTCATTTTGAGAACACGAATCGTTATTTTGAATCATTCTTGATAAGAGGTTTTTAGTTGAGAACTAGATTGCTGAAACCTCAAGAAATTTTAATAATAAATAAAAATAACACTCAACAATTTATATGAGAAATAAAAAACATTAAATTTGCATCTATTGACCTTTTTTGAAAATGAACAACGACAAAAATACGCTCTCCAACTCAAGCAAAATCATTTCGAAACCGAGAATTATTTCGGGAGTAACTCTTATTATATTATCTGTAGTTATGTTGCTATCCTTCATCTCTTATCTGATGAACTGGAAAGCCGACCAAAGCCAGGCCGGAACTATGGCGGACAAAACAGTGGTATCATCCAATCTTTTTGGTAAAATCGGAGATTTCCTGGGGAATCTTTTCATTTTTGAAAGCATTGGTGTTGCGGCTTTTGTTGTCGCATTTTTGTTTTTTGTATTTGGAACATTGGTTTTTAAGAAGAATTATTTCAAACCTTGGAAGACCATTTCTCACAGCTTGTTTTTCATTTGCTGGACACCAATCTTTTTTGGTGCAGTAACAGGTGGCGAAGGCGTTCTTGGTGGTGTTTACGGCTATCAGATTATGGATTATCTTAAATCTTATATTGGTTCTGTTGGACTTTGGATGGTACTTTTGGTAAGTTTTGCCTTGTATTTTGTTCTGGAATTTAATCTAAGACCAAGTTCTATTAAAAATAAACTGAATGATATTAATGATAATACTTTCGGGAAATTAAAAAGTATGATGCCAAATTCCGATGAAGAATTCGATGCAGATGAAGAAATGGAGGATGAAATAGTTCCTGAAAAATTAGCCGTGAACGATACGCCGGTTAAAACGGAAAAGGATTTTACTAATATCAAAGTCACTCAGGATTTTGAACCCATCAAAACGCCGAATCAAACATCTTTCAAAGAAGATATTAAAGAATCCATTCCTGAACCAATCATCTTATCCTCTACTCCAACCATTCCTCAGAAACCAATTATGGAAACGCCTGTTCCAAAAGTTGAGGATGATATTACCTTCAATGTTGAAATTAAAAAAGATGAAGATTTCCCTGTAACTGCGGAACAACAAAAATCTGATGATTTGGTGAGCAAGCACGGTTTGTATGACCACAAATTAGATTTGGCAAAATTTCAAATGCCTTCTGTGGAACTCCTGAAAGATTATGGAAATGAGGAAATCACTATTAACAAAGATGAACTCGAGGAAAATAAAAATAGAATTGTTGGACTATTGAAAACCTTCAACGTTGGGATTTCTGAAATTAAAGCGACCATTGGACCAACGGTTACACTTTATGAAATTGTACCGGAAGCGGGAATCCGGGTTTCTGCAATCAAGAAATTACAGGATGATATCGCATTGAATCTTTCTGCACTTGGAATCAGAATCATTGCACCAATGCCTGGAAAAGGAACAATCGGAATAGAGGTTCCGAGAAAAAACCCGACAATGGTTTCTATGAAATCTGTGATAGCTTCCCCGAAATTCCAGTCTGCAGATATGGATTTGCCAATCGTTTTCGGAAGAACCATTTCAAATGAAGTTTTTGTAGCTGACCTTGCAAAAATGCCTCACCTGTTGATGGCTGGAGCAACTGGACAAGGGAAATCGGTTGGAATCAATGCTATTTTAACTTCATTGATTTATAAGAAACACCCGAGCGAATTGAAATTTGTGATGGTGGATCCGAAGAAAGTAGAGCTTTCACTTTATTCAAAAATCGAAAGACATTATCTCGCAAAACTGCCTGATACAGAAGATGCAATCATTACGGACAATGCAAAAGTAATCAATACACTGAACTCACTTTGTATTGAAATGGATCAGCGATATGACCTTTTGAAAAACGCTTTTTGTAAAAACATCAAAGAATACAACGCCAAATTTGCCCAAAGAAAACTGAATCCAGAAAACGGACATCGATATTTACCATACATCGTTTTGGTTGTTGATGAGTTTGCGGATTTAATTATGACTGCCGGAAAAGAAGTTGAACATCCGATTGCACGTCTGGCTCAGCTAGCGAGAGCAATTGGAATCCACTTGATTGTTGCAACACAAAGACCTTCCGTAAACGTAATTACAGGTATGATCAAAGCGAATTTCCCTGCGAGGATTGCTTTCCGTGTAATTTCTGGAGTCGATTCCAAGACTATTTTGGATTCGCCGGGTGCGGAACAGTTGGTTGGACGTGGTGATATGCTTTATTTCAACGGAAACGATTTGACACGTTTGCAATGTGCATTTGTAGATACGCCGGAAGTAGAAAGAATTGCGGAATTTGTCGGCGAGCAAAAAGGTTATCCAGACGCTTACCTTCTCCCTGAATATTCCAGCGACGAAGGAAGTTCGACAGTTGGCGCCTTTGATCCAAACGAGAAAGATCAGCTTTTTGAAGATGCTGCAAGAATTGTCATCTCAACACAACAAGGTTCAACATCTATGCTTCAAAGACAATTGAAAT
>Ga0308157_10001834_pt1 | contig 39523 bp, 38 predicted proteins | sample PhyBR1_FD_201035 | JGI IMG/M metagenome (GOLD analysis project Ga0308157, IMG submission 201035) | Phyllosphere microbial communities from UC Gill Tract Community Farm, Albany, California, United States - DLSLB.R1 | ecosystem: Host-associated > Plants > Phyllosphere > Unclassified | place: USA... | reverse complement strand
TCATGATGTATGACAAACTGCAAACGCTCGAGACCCTCATTTTAAAATTAAAGCAGCAGCACACTCAGCAAAACGATGAGTTGGCGCGGCTTAAACAAAAACCCGTTGCCAACCCAAAAGAGCTGACTGCCCTTAAAAATCAGCTCAACAACGGCATGGCTGAATTAAACGGCTATAAAAAACGGCTCGATGAATTAAACAAGCGTTATCAAAGCCTGGCTGAAGCGCACCGAATGCTAGGCGGCGAGCAAGATAACTTGCAAAAACAACTGGCGACCATGCAAGAGCATAACCAAAAACTTGAAACCGAAAACCAAGCGTTAACCCAAAAATGTGAGGCGCTGTCTCAACAAAACAGCGAGCTGCAAGAAAAAAATCGCCTCGCCGCTGAGCGCACCCAAGTGGTACTCAACCGCCTAACGATCATTGATCAAGCTGATGCCTGATCGCTGCATTGTTAACGTACCTGATTAGCTTATTTCGCGTTTCACTTTATGACTGATTTACTTTAGGACTCATTATGACCGACCCACTCAACCAAAATGTAGAACAAAAAGACAGCACCGAGCAGCCGCAGCTTAAAAAAGTCGATATCATGATTGCCGGCGTTCGCTATAGCGTGATGTGCCCGATTCATGAAGAAGAGGACTTACGCTCTGCTGTGTACTACATCAATAACTTTGCGATGGACATCAAAAATAGCGCACCCAATATCAGTCAAGAAAACTTGCTGGTCTTATCGTGCTTAAACTTATTTGAAAAAATCAGCCATCAAGAAAAATCTGCCAATCATGCCAAAAACAGCAATCAGCAGTCCGAAAACTTGCTGAATAAACTCATTGACGATGCCGAATCGATGCTTCAAAACACGGATAATAAAGCAAAATAATATCAGTTATGGTTGATAGGTTTTGCCGGCATGATAGTCGGATTGGTGCTCATAATTGCAAAAAAATAGCGGCGTCGCACTATGGTCTGTTGGCTCCAAAACGCCGCGATATTCTGCCAATTGGTTATGGCAAAAATTGCACTCGCGCGGGGTGATGACATCGCCTTTTTTTGGCATCAAACTTTGCGGCGGCTTTGGGTACATAAACTTAAAAAAGCCCCACATTGCCGCAAATGTGATTACCATCACTAAAATGACCGCGCCCATGACTTGCTCCTTTTATAAAAACTGTTGCCGACTCATACTTATCTTAACCAAAAAACTGGCATAAAAAGCCAGTTTTTTGACGTACTTTGCTAAAATAAACTGTTAAATTTGCAGCTCACTAATGTCCGCCACGGTTAAAAACAGCACTCGAACTTGCTTTAATAGCGCTAAGCGGTTGTTTTTTAGCTGATCATCATCGCTGTTGACCATCACATGATCAAAAAACGCGGTCAATGGCGCATCAAGGCTGGCAAGCTGCTGTAAAATCGCGGTGTAGTCGGCAGTTTCAAGCAGCGGTGCGACCGATTGCTTCGCTTGGTTTACGGCGGCAAACAAGTCTTTTTCAGCCGCTTCGGTTAACAAGGCTTCATTAACGCTATCGTTTACCGAAGTTTCCGATTTTGCCAAGATGTTTGCCACGCGTTTGTTTGAATCGGCTAATCGCAATGCTTGCGGCAACTGGCTGAAAGCTTGTACCGCGCGGATGCGTTGGTCAAAATCAAGCGGCATGTGCGGATTAATCGCTTGAACGGCTTGAATCGTTTCGACATTGACGCCTTGCTCAGTGTACATTGCCCGATAGCGCGAGTTTAAAAACGCCATGACTTGGGTAAAGGTTTCGCCCATGTTTGTCATAAGCGCAGGGTTGCTTTGCGCATAATTTTTAATCGCTTGCTCAACCAAGGCAACCAAATTAATTGGCAACTGCTTTTCAATCAAAATGCGCAAAATACCAATGGCGGCTCGGCGAAGGCTAAACGGGTCTTTTGATCCGGTTGGCGCTTGATTGATGGCAAAAATCCCAACCAACGTGTCGATGCGATCAGCTAATGCCAAGCTAATCCCAACCGGCGTTTTTGGCAGCGCATCGCCGCTAAACTTAGGTAAATACTGCTCTTCAATACTAGCTGCAACTGCTTCGGTTTCGCCATTTAAGCGCGCGTAATACGTCCCAGCAATACCTTGCAATTCTGGAAACTCGCCCACCAACGTACTTGCCAAATCTGCTTTGGCAAGCATCGCCGCGCGAACGGTATCGTCAATGCTGATATCAATGTTTTGCTCTTTTAATAAGTTTGCAATAAAGGCGGCAAGCTTTGCCACGCGCTCAGATTTATCCCAAATCGTTCCCAACTGCTCTTGGAAAACGCGCGACTTTAAGCTTTCAGTGAGAGTGACTAAAGGCTGCTTTTGGTCTTGCAAAAAGAAAAATTCAGCATCCGCCAATCGTGGTCGAACGACTTTTTCATTGCCCTCGATGATTTGGCGCGGGTCTTTAGATTCAATATTGGTGATAAAAATAAAGTACGGCTGCAATTTGCCATCACTATCAGTCAAGCAAAAATACTTTTGGTCGGCTTGCATGGTGGAAATGAGCGCCTCTTGCGGCACTTGCAAAAAGCGCGGCTCAAAGCTTGCGCGAAGGGCAATGGGAAAATCAACGAGCGCGGTCACTTCATCAAGCAAATCTTGCGGAATGATCGGTTCTGCGCCAACCTCAGTCGCGAGCGCTTTAACTTGGTTGTAAATCCGCGATTGACGCTTGTCAAAATCAGCAATGACTTTGGCAGTTTCAAGAACGTTTTCATAATCATTGGCGTGAGAAATCTCAAGCAGGTCTGGCGAATGAAAACGATGACCAAGCGTTCGGCTTCCGGTCTCCCAGCCTTGGTCGGTCATCTGCCCTGACGTCAACCCTTGAATGGTCGCCGGAATAATGGCGTCATCTTGCATCAAAACGAGCCATTTTACTGGTCTGACGAACTCGTCTTTGTTGGCACCTGAACGCATGCGTTTGGCAATCGGCAAATTATCCAGCGCCGTTTGAAAAATATTCGGCAGCAATTCAGTGGTCGCTTGACCGTGAACGGTTTGCTCAAAGCCCACATAATCGCCTTTATCGGTGTGAATGGTGATTAAGTCGCTTGCCTCAATGCCCAAACCTTTGGCAAATCCCATTGCCGCTCGCGTTGGGTTGCCCTCATTATCAAATGCCGCTTTTATTGCAGGACCGCGTTTTTGCTCAGTTCGGTCGGGCTGCTTATCACTTACGCCAAAGATTTGTAGGGCAAGGCGGCGCGGTGCAGCAAAGGCTTTAATCTCATCAAAGGCAATGTTTGCGGCGGTTAATTGCTCGCTGACGCTATTAGTTAGCGCATCGCGAAGGGTTTTTAGGCTTTTTGGTGGCAGCTCTTCACACCCCAATTCAAATAAAATGGTACTCATGGGCTGCTCCTAGTTACTTACTTTTTGATTGGTTTTGGTTTTGAGATTGTTTTCTTGAGCGCTACTTTCTTTATCATTGCTGTCATTTTCTTTAGGCAAATACTTAGTTAAAGCCTCTTGGCGATGAGCATCATCAGCTAACGGAAAGCCCAATTTCGCCCGCGCTTTGACATAGCCAGTTGCTACTTTTCGCGACAGCGTCCGAACCCGCAAAATAAAGCGCTGACGCTCGGTGACCGAAATGGCGCCGCGAGCATCAAGGAGGTTAAACGCGTGCGAGGCTTTAAGCACCATTTCATACGCTGGCAGAGGCAACTCTTTATCGACCAAACTGTCCGCTTGCGACTCATAAAAATCAAACAGCTCAAACATTTTGGCAACATCGGCATGCTCAAAGTTATAAGTCGACTGCTCAACTTCATTTTGATGGAACACATCGCCGTAGGTGACCCGACCAAATTCGCCATCCGCCCAAACCAAATCGTAAACACTGTCCACGCCTTGGACATACATTGCCAAACGCTCAAGACCGTAAGTGATCTCACCGGTGACAGGGAAGCACTCAAGACCACCGACCTGCTGAAAATAGGTAAACTGAGTCACCTCCATGCCGTTGAGCCAAATCTCCCAACCAAGCCCCCAAGCGCCAAGCGTTGGCGACTCCCAGTTGTCCTCAACAAAGCGAATATCATGAACCAATGGATCAATGCCAATTGCCGCAAGTGACCCTAAATACAGCTCTTGAATGTTTGGCGGATTGGGCTTGAGAACGACTTGAAACTGATAATAATGCTGCAATCGGTTTGGGTTATTGCCATATCTGCCATCCGTTGGTCGGCGCGACGGCTGAACGTAAGCGGCGTTCCAGCGCTCGGGTCCTAGCGCCCGCAAAAACGTTGCCGTATGAAACGTTCCTGCCCCCACTTCCAAATCGTAAGGCTGAAGCACCACGCAGCCTTTTTGCGCCCAATAATTTTGCAGCGTTAGAATTAAATCTTGAAAGCTCAAGGGCGATGCTGTTTTTGATGCGATGTCTTGGGATGTCATAAAAACGCCATTGTGAATAAAAAACCAATAAAAAATCAACCAACCGATCAGCTTGCTAAAAAGCTTTTGATCAACCTCAAAGAGCTTGGCAAACCAATCTGATTATCCAAGCTCACCTTACTAAAAATCGCGCCAATTTTCCATATTTGCGGCTATTTCACGCCAAAAAACTTTTAGCAGAACCATCCGCCATGAAAAAAGCAAAAAAAATACCCAGATGCGTAAACATCTGGGCAGGAGGAAAAGAGTATTGCGGTCATCCTGTTGCATCAGGCTTTTTGTTTTTTATTTCTTATTTTTTAAAATTTTTAGCTTCAAAACTGCTATTTTTTTATTTTTATAATTTAACTAATTAGTCATTTCACTGACTAATAACGATTGTCCTGATAGCGATCTTGGTAGGAATCTGCCGAAGCGTTTGGCATCACAATCCAAAGGATGATATAAATTAAAATTCCTGGAACTGCCACGCTCATGGAAGACACCACCACAAATAAAATGCGAACCCACATCGGCGACCAACCGAAATATTCTGCAATCCCGCCCATAACGCCTGCTATTAAGCGATTGTTCCTTGAGCGATGAAGTTTTACTAACTTTGCCAATGCTGCCGTCCTTTTAATATCAACTTATTAATTTATTAATTTCGATTTAATTGCAATCAATCAAATTACCACTAATTAACGCTTATAAAATTATGGTCTTTAACATTAACTTGTTTATTAACTGTGGTTAATTGCTTAATCAACTTAAGACTTAGTATAACAAGCAATTGACGATTAACTGTTGATGCTCTAGGAGTAGTTTGTGAGTTTATGCTACATAAACTTGCATTAACCTGTCATTTTTGTTGGTAACTTCCTGATTTTACAATGATATTTCAAAATGTTTCAAAATCAGCTTTGTTGCGCTCATATTTCTTAATTATTTTTTGTCGAGTTATAAAAAATAGTGATTCTCATTTAAAGTAAAATTTTTGACTAAAGCTAAAGCAGTGATTGATTACATTTTGCTATCAAAGCTCGCCCCTCAATTACAATATGCCACCTGCAAGCGCTCAACAAGACTTTTACCATGCGCTAAAATAATGCCATTAAATCAACAGCGATAAAGCGATATATCAAAAAAAACACATAAAAGGAAATGTTATGGTTGAGTCAGGGATTTTTATAGGATATTTTGAGCCGCTGCATTTAGGTCATCTGCGCAGTATTTTGGCGGCGGCTGGGGTTTGTAAGAACCTTTATGTGGTCATCATTCCGCGACCAAATCCGCACCCTGACTTTAATATCACGCTGCAAGATAAAGCGCGCTGGCTACAGATGGCTTGCGCGGAGTTGCCATTTATCCAGATTCGTATTTTGGACTCGCTGGAATTGCCCGTTCATGAGTTGCAGGATAACATTCACGTTGATATCGAGCTGACCAACCAAAAGCTAAACTTTGTGATTGAGACGTTAGCGCTACCGCCTGATAGCGTATTATTTACCGCTGAATCCCACCCACTTGCGCAGCCTGACATTGCCCCAAGCCTTATTTTAAAAATAATAACCACACCAAACGAGCCGGAATTTGACACCCAAGCCATCGCCCAAAATCCAATTGCAAATTGGGATGCGATTCATCCAGTAGCTCGCCGCGACTATACCAAAATCGTGGCGATAGTCGGCGGCGAAAGCTCAGGCAAAACCACGCTCGTTTATAAGCTTGCCAATTATTACGGCGCAAGTTTGGCGCTTGAAATGGGCAGGCTGTATGTTGGAACGGATTTGGGCGGCAGTGAAATTGGGCTTCAATATAGCGATTACGCGCCGATTGCGCTCAATCATGCCGCCGCTATCCGCGAGGCGCGCGCCAATGCCACCGCGCCGATTACGCTTGTGGATACCGATTTTGTGACGACGCAAGCCTTTTGCGAAGAATATGAGGGGCGAACTCATCCGTTTTTGGCAGCTTGCATTGATGAATTTCGCCTTGATTTTACCATTATGCTGGACAACAACACGCCTTGGGTCGCCGATGGTATGCGCTCGCTTGGAAGTACGGACGCTCGAGCGCGCTTTGAGCAGCGGTTATTAGATATTTTTGAGCGTCATCAAATCTCGCCTTTTTTAATTGATAAGCCCGATTATGACGCGCGCTATTTTGAGGCCATTGCCTTTATCGATAAGTATGTCTTGAGCAAATAAGTTAAAAAATCAAAAAAGAAAAACGTTTAACAATAATAACAAAGGAAAAACTTTTATGCGAATTCAGCTTTTGGACAACATCACCGGAAAATGGGCAACGCCGTGGATGATTATTTGGTTTATTTGCGGGGTGTTGGCGCTTTTCGCCGGATTTTGGGTGACGACGGAGCATTTAGCCCTTGATTGGTTTTATTTAATCGTCTCGTTTATTGGTCTGATTTGCGTGGTGTCGCTGTCGTTTCGCAAAAATGTTATGGGAAATGGCTTTGGCATGGCGGCAACGGCAGGCGAAGTCGTTGTTCAAGCCACCTCGGGCGCCGTTGGGTTGATGCTTGCGCCCTTATTTAACTTTTTTACTCACGCTTACGGGCTATTTTATTGGTCAAAGCATACCGATAGCGATGGCGATATGGTTCCCAAGTCCGCCAATAAATGGGTTTGGCTGGTGACCGCAAGCTTTATTATCATTGGGCTGCTACTATTTCCAACCGTTAACGCGCTGCTTGCCAAATACGGCTTTGCGGTGATTGAAGACGATAGCAGCTTATTTTTAGGGTTTATTTCATTTTTTTGGATTAACGTCATTGCCTTTGTGCTGTCCATCACCGCCCAAGCGGCTATGATTTTGCGCTATTCGTTTAACTGGTGGCTTTGGATTGTGGTCAATTTTGTTTGGTTGATTGTCAACTTGATGTCGGGAAATTACATCTTTGCGATTCAAACAATAATTTATCAAATTAACGCCATCGTTGGGCTTTATGAATGGCACCGAAGCGAACAAAACGCCTTGGCAAATCCGGTCTGATTGTGAGATAACAGAAGTATCTGAGATACAAGACAAGCAGATTAAACATCGCAACTTAACAAGGAGGTTATATGTCACGCCAAAGTAAACGAAGCCTTGAAGCTTGGCTTGCTGATTATGCCATCAGTCATCAAAATGGCATCATTGACTTCCTCCCCTCCCTAAAGAGAGGGGATTCCTACTGCTAGACGGCAAAGCCCTGCCGCAAGAATGTTCTTTGCCGCATTAATATCGCGGTCATTTTGTGTGCCACACTCAGCACAAGTCCATTCTCTTATTCGCAAACCTGTTCTACCTTTCGGACTACTATCGCTGATTTGGCGACAGCTTGAACAGGTTTGGGTGGTGTAAGCTTCATTCACAATCTCAAGATGGCAACCTGCATGCTTGCATTTGTAATCCAGTTGCCGTTTGAGCTCAAACCAACCTGCATCGTAAGTCGATTTAGCAAGATTGGTTTTCTTATTTGTGAATGATTTTGATTTTACGTCACCAACCACAATCAAGGCATTATTACGCACAAGCTTGGTGGTGAATTTGTGGATTAAGTCTTTACGGGTATTTTTAATCTTGGCGTGAATGGCGGTTACGCGCTTTTTGTGGTTAGCGCGCTGAGCCGTTGCCAATCTTGCCGCCCATTTTTGGGTTTGTTTGATGGTGAGAGTTTGACCATCTGAGGTAGTCGCTGCTTCTTTAATTCCTAAATCAATGCCAACTTGACCTTTGCCGCTTTGGACTTTGGCGTCAGCTTGAGCTTTGGCTTTGACCGTGATGCAAGCGTACCATCTGCCCCTTGCATCTTGAACCAGCTCAAGGGTGTTGATTTGGTATAGGCTTAAATTGTAGCTGTCAAACAATTCAACAATCAGCTTTTGACCTTTGGCTAAGCTTAATTGGATAGTTGATTTAAGGGATTTTTTACCACTTTGCCTTGTCGCTAAATGTTTAATCGCTGACTTTTTAAACGGTATCCAACCTAAGCTTTTTTTGCTTGATTTAGGGTTGTTGGTTCGCCATCTTAATTTGGCTTTTTTAAACTGCTTTCGGCTTTTGGCATGAGTCTCACTAATTGCTTGAATAGTTTGTGAGTGCAACCCTAAATACTCGCCTGAGCCTTTGGTGTATTCTGCTAAATCGTAAGCGCTAAAAAACTTTCCAGCTCGTTGTAAATGCTTAAAACTCAACTCATTGACGTAGTTCCAAACAAAGTTAACCGTGCCGCTTAGCTGGTTAAGCGGCAGTGCGTGTTTGTCTTTAAGTCGAAGTTTAAGAGTTTTCATGGTTTTAGTTTGCTAGATTTAGTGAGTCTTAGCAAGCTTAAAGTTGCTTTAAACGTCAACGGCTGTCGCCTGATATCCATGCTTAGAGAGGCATGGTTTTGCAGCGACTTTGGATAAAAAAATCCACTGGCTTTGCGTTCCGACCATTTTTGTGAGCATTTTGGGAATGGGAATGTCGCTTTCGGTTTGGTTCACTCTGGTGCTCAGCGCGCTGGTATTACTGTTTTATATTAAGCTGTCCACCCCGCTATTTTTAGCGATGGGGATTTTTATGCTCATTTGCTTATCGGTGCTTGCTTTGATGTCGCTTGGGTTTAAATTTTGGGCAGGTGTTTTTGTGATCGCTTGGATCGGGCAGTTTATCGGTCATAAAATCGAAGGTAAAAAACCGTCATTTTTTGAAGATTTACAATTTTTGCTCATTGGTCCTGCTTGGGTTGCCAACAGCTTGATAGCAAAGAAAAAAGAAAAGTCAGCTTAAATTCAAAATAAAACTCAAAATATAAAAAAGCGCCGACTTGCAAATGATGACCGTCCGCGCTTTTTTATTTACCTTCCTTTTTATTTACCTGCCTTTTTATTTAACCAAAACAAACCTTATTCAAGCGTTTGCACGCCGCCGCCATTCACAAAAAGAATCTGACCGCTGACCCACTCAGAAATTGGCGCGGCAAAATATAGCATCGCGCCGGCAATGTCGTCCGCCTCGCCTAAGCGCTTAATCGGCGTGTGCGAGAGCATTCTTTTTTCGATTTCGGGCGTGAGTACGGAGCGCAGGGCGTCGGTTCGCGTCGCTCCCGGCCCTACAGCATTGATCCGGACTTCAGGACCAAAGTCGTGAGCCAAGTTTTCAACCATATGGTTAACTGCTGCTTTTGATGAGCCATAGCCGCTCATATTCGGGCTTTTATCGATGCTCGACATTGAGGTGGTGATCACAATTGAGCCGTAACCAGACTGCTTCATATACGGTACGCAAAGTTGGCTCAACCGCCAAGCGCTAAAGACGTTCAATTCAAAATCGCGGCGAAAGTCATCAATGGTAATATCAAACGGATTTTCGCGACCGCCGCCACCGCCGCCGGCGTTATTAATCAAAATATTAACCGTTCCAAAGGTATCGACTGTTTTTTCAACAAGGGCAACCAAATCTTCATCTTTTAAAATGTTGCATTCAACGGCAAGACCTTTAACGCCAAAGCTTTCGATGTCTTGAACCGCTTTTTCAGCATCGGTGAGCTTTAAATCGGCAATGACCACATCCGCGCCTGCTTGAGCAAGTCGCAGCGCGGTAGCTTTACCAATACCGTTTGCGCCGCCAGTTACGATTGCGGTTTTTCCTGACAAATCAAACAGTTCATTAAAATTTTTATGTTGAAACTTGACCATAGCTTATCCTTATTATTTATAACTAATTATAGTGAGGTTTTGATAGACGAAATCGCTACCAACCTTTGGATTTTTTCTACTAAACTCTGTTCTATTATGCTGGCTTAACCTAAACTTATAATGACGACAATCTTATTTTTTTGTAACTGACAATTTTGTGATTTCAAAGATTTGTAACTTCAACGATAAAATAAGCGGTCATCAAATTTGCATTAATGAGGATATTTGTGGATTGGTTTGACATTTTTATTTATGACACCACTTGGGAATTTGCCGCCGAGATCGTCATTCGTACCATCATCATGTATTCCATGGTGTTTTTATTTTTGCGATTTACGGGCAAGCGCGGCATCCGTCAGCTGTCGATTTTTGAATTGGTCATTATTGTGTCGCTTGGCTCGATTGCAGGTGATCCTATGTTCACCGAGGATTTGCCACTGATTCAAGCGCTGCTCATCATGAGCTTAGTGATTGGCTTGTATCATCTTTGCACGTGGCTGACGATGAGATTTAAACCCATCGAGCATCTTTTGGAAGGTGAGCCGACCTATATCGTTAAAAATGGGGTTTTGGTGCTTTCGGAAGTCAGCGGCGGCACGATGTCAAATGATGACTTTTTTGCAGAAATGCGCCAACAAGGCATCCGGCATTTGGGTCAAGTTGAAGTGGGGCTGCTTGAAACCGATGGCGAGTTTAGCATTTTGCTGTTTGAAGATGACGAGGTTTGCTTTGGGCTACCGATTTTTCCGCATGAATATCAAAAAGTAACCCGCATTCATCCCGATCAGCATTACGCTTGTATGCACTGCGGTCACATTGAAAAAATCGCCTCAATTCATGCGCTTTGTCCGCGTTGCAAGAAAGCTGCAGGCTGGGCAAAAGCACTTGATAATAAGATCGTGGATTAACTATTTTTAATAATTTATTTTGATTTGTGGACAACAAATACGATATTCCCTAAACTCAAAAGGCAGTAATCAAAAACGTAAAGGACGATAGGTTAATAACGAATTAAAACTTCAAAAATCTAAATCAAGGATGATGAACGATGACTGATAACCCACACCATAAACCGCGCTTTTTGGCAAGCTTAACTTTAGCGTTAAGCCTTGCGCTATCGCCACTCAGCTATGCCTTAACGCCCACAAGCGCGACCGAGCAAGCCGCCGCGCGTTACGACAGCAGCAATGACATTTTTCACCCCGTTTATGCCAAAAACGGTATGGTCGCCACCGAACAAGCTTTGGCAACGCAAGTTGGCTTGGACATTTTAAAGCAAGGCGGAAATGCCATTGACGCGGCGGTTGCCGTTGGCTTTGCGCTAGCGGTGGTGCTGCCAAACGCGGGAAATATCGGTGGTGGCGGCTTTATGGTGCTTCACGATGCCAAAACGGGCAAAAATATCGCTTTAGATTTTCGCGAAATGGCGCCCATCACCGCCAATAAAGACATGTATTTGGACGCCAAAGGCAACGTCATCGATGGCAAATCGCTGTTTTCGCATAACGCGGTTGGCGTCCCTGGAACGGTCGCCGGAATGGAATATGCGCTTAAAAAATGGGGAACAATGCCATTATCTAAAGTCATTGCCCCTGCCATTACCCTTGCCGATCAAGGCTTTATTATCAGCGACGTTCTTGGCGATACTCTAGCAGAGGAAGCGCAAAATCTTGGCAAATGGGACAGCACCAAAGCCATCTTTTTTAAAAATGGCAAACCATTGAAAGCCGGTGATCGCCTGATCCAAAAAGACTTGGCAGCCTCATTGCGCTTAATTAGCCGTCAAGGTTCAAAAGCCTTTTACGAAGGGGATATTGCCAAAAAAATCAGCCGCGAGATGGCGAAACACGGCGGCATCATGACCTTGCAGGATTTAAAAAACTACCGCGTCGTTGAGCGAAAACCCATCGAGGGCAACTATCGCGGCTATCAAATCGCCACCATGCCACCGCCAAGCTCAGGCGGCATTCACCTCGTGCAAATGCTCAACATGCTTGAGAACTACCCCATCAAAGACTACGGCGTCAACAGCGCTCAAGGCATCCACACCCTTGCTGAAACTATGAAGTTGGCTTACGCTGACCGCTCAGAATATTTGGGCGACCCTGATTTTGTAAAAATCCCGGTCAACGGCTTAATTTCAAAGCGCTATGCTCGCGATTTGGTCAATAGTATCTCACCTAACAAAGCGCGACCCTCAAGCGATATCAAACCCGGCAAACCACAAGGCTATGAAAGCGACCAAACGACGCATTACTCCTTGATGGACAAAGCCGGTAATGCCGTTGCAGTCACTTATACGCTGAACCTCAACTTTGGCACTGGCATCGTTGCTGACGGTACTGGAATTTTGCTGAACAATGAAATGGATGACTTTTCGGTAAAACCGGGCGTGCCAAACGCTTTTGGCTTGGTTGGCGGAGAAGCCAACGCCGTTGCCGCCAAAAAACGACCGCTGTCATCCATGACCCCAACTATTGTGCTAAAAGACAATCAACCTTGGCTTGTGACCGGAAGCCCTGGTGGGGCGCGGATTATCACCACGGTTCTCCAAACCATTACCAACACCATTGACCACGGCATGAATCCAGCTGAAGCCATTGTAACCCCGCGCGTTCATCATCAGTGGCTTCCGGATGAATTGCGAATTGAAGATGGCATCAGCCCCGACACTATCAATTTGCTTGAGCGCCAAGGCTATAAAGTCGTTCAAAAAGCGCCGATGGGACGGGTTCAAATCATCCAAGCAGATAAGTCAGGATTTTACGGCTACTCTGACCCACGCAATCCGGACGGTAAAACGCTTGGGTTTTAAGTGAATTAGGTTATAAGGGAACTTAGGTTATAAGCGAGTTTTGATAACTTGATAGGCTGGGCAGAATGCTTAGCCTATTTTTTTAGTGAGTATAAAGCGAATTAGCGGTAACGAACTCTATATCCTATATAGCTTTGATATCGTTAGATTAACCATTAATCTTTGCAAACCTTTAATTTAAACAAAAAAAAGCCCCACAATATTGTGAGGCTTTTTAGAATTTGGAGCGGGATAAGAGACTCGAACTCTCGACCCCGACCTTGGCAAGGTCGTGCTCTACCAACTGAGCTAATCCCGCTTAAGTCAAGCGCTTACTGGTTTAAAGTAATGCTGTCTTTATAGGTTGGCTATTTTAGCAGCATTTATTTTTCTGTCAACGCTTTTTTGCGATAATTTTTAAAAAAATAAGGTAAAAAACGCTATTCTGAGATAAAATATTGTTTTTAATCAATAAAAATTTTTATAAAATTATTTATCATAATCTTTGAAGCTTACCTAAAGTAACGCGTGTTCGACAATTTATAAGCTTACTTACAAAGCTGCGTAAGATTGTTACTTTGCGTAGTCTAGTGTTTGGCAATAATCGTTATTATACTTTGTGCCATCAAGTCGATCATTTGTCTTACCTATCGATATTAACGCTTTTATAATCTTCTTGGCTATTATCTTAGCCCGTTTAAGCGTCAATCGATATTTTTTGGTTTTCTTTTTTATTTGCTTGTCAGTAAGCTTAAGCGGCTTAAGCGATCAACGCCTTTGACTGCGAGCATTTTATATTGTTAGTGAGGATTTTATGAAAAAAACGCTTTTGACGGCGGTAATGGCAACGTCCCTATCCGCGATGACGTTAACGGGCTGCTCAAGCACCACAGGCGCAGGCGCAATTGGGGTCGATCGCCAGCAGCTGCTTTTGGTATCAAGTGAGCAGGTGCTACAACTGTCGCAGCAAAGCTATAATAAAAGTCTGCAAGAAGCGCGCGCTCGCGGCGTTTTGGACACCAATGCAGCTCAAGTGAACCGTTTAAAAGGTATCGCAAGCCGATTAGTTGCGCAAACTGGCGTTTATCGTCCGGACGCGCAAAAGTGGAACTGGGAAGTTCATACCATCAAGTCTAATGACTTAAATGCCTTTGTTCTGCCCGGCGGTAAGGTGATGTTTTATACCGGAATTATTGATCGCTTGAATCTAAGCGATGATGAAATTGCGGCGATTATGGGTCACGAAATGGCGCATGCCTTGCGTGAGCACTCGCGTGAGCGCCTATCGCGTGAGTATGCCACGCAAACCGGAATCGGCGTTGCAGCCGGAATCTTTGGCTTATCGCAAAACCAAGCTCAGTTGGCAGGGCTTGCAGGGGATTTGGGACTCAGCCGACCCCACAGCAGAACTCAAGAAGCCGAAGCTGATGATATTGGGCTAGAATTGATGGCACGCGCCGGTTACAACCCACAAGCGGCAATTACGCTTTGGCAAAAAATGCAGCGCGCAAGCCAAGGCGAGCCACCACAATTTTTAAGCACCCACCCAAGCAGCAACAACCGAATTGCACAGCTGCAATCGCTCATGCCAAAAGTTGTGCCGCTTTATCAAAAAGCACGCCGCTAATTAAAGCCTTAACACCTAGTAGAAGAAAAGCGCAATTAAAGGTTGCGCTTTTTTTTGAGCAGATTTTGGCAGCGGCGTTGACGCTTTTGCTTTGCTATAATAGCGATTATTTTAATGACTTAATTTTGTTAATCGTATTATTAATTAGGAATATTTTGCCATGATCGAGCAAGCTACTGCACCGGTCGCCTTTGCGCTAAATGAGGCGCTTAAAGGGCTATCGCCGTCTTACGTGGATATTGTCAATGAGTCAATGAGTCATGCCGGCTATTTTGATGGCAAAGAAAGCCATTTTAAATTGACCATTGTTAGCGCCGACTTTACCAATAAGCGCTTGGTGGCGCGCCATCAGATGATTTATCAGGCAGCCGCGCCCCTACTGACCGCTCAAGGCGGCAGCATCCACGCGCTTGCCATCCATGCCTTTAGCCCCGATGAGTGGCAACATCAAGACATTCCAAGCCCGAACTGCACCGGTAAAAACGTCTAATCGTAAGGATTTTCAATGAAACATTTTCATATGCTGCTTGCCGTCGTGGTGATTGCGCTATTTATTTATCAAAGCTTTTTGGTTTTGGGAAAACAATCTCGAGCTGCTCGCGGCGTTAAAATCGCCAATCATATCGTTTACGCGCTAATTTTGGTGAGTGGTGCTTGGCTTCTTATCCAACTGTTAAGCGTTCATGCGCCCATCCAGTGGGTCATTGCCAAATTGGCGCTGTTTATTGCTGCCATTAGCGCAAGCTTAAAAGCGTTTAAGCCAACTGCAACCGCTTCACAAAGCCGAATGGGGATTTTTATTGCAGCCGTTGCCTATATCGGCATTGTGGTTTTGGCAATTGTAAAACCGGGAAATTTATTTTAAGTGGGATTTTAGTACGACCCCTATCATCACTATGGTAATTCCCTTAAAATATCAAGATGTTAATGATGATTGCGTTTTTGAATTAAAAAGCAGACCGCTTTTTTTCAAAAACTAAGGATATGTTATGAAACTCATCACGCCAATGGCAGTAATCACCGCGGCAGTTTCAGCGCTTAGCTTGACCGGCTGCGCCAGTACGGGCAATGTTACGCCGCAATATATCGCGCCAAGCACCTACCAAAGCTATGATTGTAATAGTTTAAATCAAGAGTTTACCCGCGTGAATCGCTATATTAATGCCACGCAAAATCAGCAATCAGGATTTTCAACTTCCGGCGTTGGTGTTGGAGTATCAGCAGGACGCTGGGGAATTTCGCCAAATATTTCCTTTGGCGTTGGTCGTAATAACAACAACCAAGGTCGCGATGCAAAACTATCGCGGCTTTTTGGCGAGCGTGATGCCATTGTACAATCAGCGCGAATCAAGCAGTGCAGCTTTGCCAATGGCATCAAAATTTACGGCGAATAAGCTGAGCTAAGAACTAGCTTTGCGATAAGCTTTGCACCCACTGGACGATTTGCGCGGTAGGAAGTGCTCCTGATTGCCGTGCAATCTCAACACCGTTTTTATAAGCTACCATAGTCGGCAAGCTACGGATGTTGTAAGGGGCAGCAGCTTGCTCAAATTTGTCCGTTTGCAACTTGGCGAATACCACTTGCGGCAACTGACTGGCAGCGGCTTTAAATTGTGGCGCCATCATCAAGCACGGTTGGCACCAACTTGCCCAAAAATCAATGATGGTCAGCACTTCATTTTTTTGGATGATTTTTTGTACAGAGCGGTCGCTCAATTCATGAACCGATCCTAACAATAGCGGCGTGCTGCACTTGCCGCAGTTAGGATGAGCGCTGATTTTGGCTTTTGGGATACGATTGAGGGCTTGGCAGTTTGGGCAAACTAAGTGGACATTACTTGTCATTATGCGCTCCTTTTTATTTTATAAGGACAGTTATTTTATCGTTTACAATAACGATAATCGCAATTAGAATAAACCATGATGAAAATAGGGGTTAATTCTAAGAGCAATTGCGGTTAGAATAGCCGATATTTTAATGCGTCTGCTATGTTAGCGATCCAGTTTTAACTAGCCTATCATGGCCACAGGTTTTAGTCGGTTTGCAATTACGATTTATTGCAAACGCTTACGGTTTACTGGTTAAGGAACAACGCTTAAAAAAGCCCATTATTGGCGGTTAGCATTGCCCAAAACATTAAGCGGCACTTTTAAATAGCGGATGCCATTGGCTTCAGGATCGGGTAGATTTCCTGCATCAATATTGACCTGAACGGCGGGGATTATCAGCTTTGGCATGTCAAGATTGCGGTCGCGAGCTTCGCGCATGGCAATAAATGCCAGCTTATCGATGCCATCTTGAACATGAATATTGCGACGTTTTTGCTCACCAACGCTTGAGGTGGCACAATAATCACGATTGGTTGGTGGATAATCGTGACATAGATAAATCACGGTGTCTTCTTTTAGCGCAAGCAGCTTTTGGATGGAATCAAATAAGGTCGCCGCATCTCCGCCTGGAAAGTCGCAACGCGCCGTTCCAACATCGGGCGCAAATAAGGTATCGCCAACAAAAACAAGTTGATCGTCACCATCAACTGCTAAATACGCCATATCCGCCGGCGTATGCCCAGGAACGGCAATGGCGTTGATGGTTATGCTACCAAGCTTTAAGGTATCGCCATCGTCCAATAATAAATCAAATTGGCTGGCATCGGTGCGAAAGCTTGTATCTAGGTTATAAATCTGCTTAAATATTTTTTGCACTTGGGTAATGGCGCGACCGATAACTAAGCTGCCGCCAAGAACTTGCTTTAAATAGGCAGCGGCGGATAAATGATCAGCATGGGCATGCGTTTCTATAATAAATTCAAGCTGCCAGCCTGCCTCTTGGATAAACGCAATCAGTTGATCGATACTTTCCGTGCTCGTCGTTCCAGAATTGGCATCAAAATCTAGCACCGGATCAATAACTGCACAGACTTGAAGCTCACTTTTGGAATCAACTAAAATATGTGAAAACGTTTTACTGTCTTGATGCAAAAAAGAATGAACCATCATGACCACCCCCGCTTATGAAACCAGCTACTCGTTATTTTAATTTTATATCTTATTTATCAGCCGTTTACTTTATCAACCAAACCAATAACTTTTGATACGACGCTGAACTTTTAATCAATATAGCATAGATTTTACAATTATAAACTATATAATGTAATTATATATATTGATATTTAATAAAATTGACATAAACATCAAGTAAAGTAGATCTTGATAATAAACTTATGGTACGTTGTTGATCAATTGAATAAATAGTTTTAGTTACTTTCAATTTTAATAACTCTTAGTTTTTTTAACCCTAATTTTTAGTAGCTCTTATTTTTAGTAACCCTTAGTTTTAGTCATTCCCATCAACCCTAATGGCGGTCACGGTGATCGCCTATTTATAAACACGGACTGTTTTTATGATTCTTCATGCATCGCCTTTTGCCAGCCCATTATCGACGGCGCCTTCTAAGGAGTCAGTTTTGAACCCTTCGCTATCGACCAGCATTCAAGATCTGCCAACCGCGCCTGCCAGTCACACCATGATGACTCAGCAACAAGCTGCCAACGGCGAGGATATTGACCAACATCAAGAACCGGCAAGCGTTTTGGCGTCTGATTTGGCGCAGCAAATGCAGTCGTCCGCGCTCAAAGCCAGCCAGTTGCTAAAGTCGCTGTCGCATCCCGACCGTTTGTTGCTGCTTTGCCAACTCACCCAAGGCGAATATTGTGTTGGCGAGCTTGAAAGCTTGGTAGGCGTCGGTCAGCCAAGCCTGTCGCAGCAGCTTGGGATTTTACGCAAAGACAAGCTTGTGACCACCCGCCGCGAGGGCAAGCAAATCTACTATAGCATTGCCAGCAATGATGCTTTAGCGGTTTTGCAGCTGCTTTATGAGCGTTTTTGCGGTAATGGCGCGCAATAGCGCCTTAAGTAATAACTTAGTACAGCTCAAAGGTCGCGGTGATAACAAAAGACTGTGTTAAAATTAAGCCTCATTTACCACCAAAAAGACTGCTATGGGCTTTTTTGCCGACCGCCTGATCCCCGACTGGATCACCAAATACCCGCTCAAAAACTTGCCAACGGATTTGGTGGCAGGGCTTGTGGTCGGATTTTTGGTGGTGCCGCAAAGCTTAGGATATGCGGTATTAGCGGGGCTTCCGGCAGAATATGGTCTTTATTCCGCCATTGTTCCGGTCTTGGTTTACGCTTGGCTTGGCTCAAGCAGCGTTCAGGCGATAGGACCTGTTGCGATTACAGCAATTATGACGGCAAGTAGCCTTCATGAGTACGCCGATAAAGGCGCCGCGCAATATGCGCTTATGGCAAGTTTGCTGGCACTTATGGTCGGCGCTTTGCTGTTTATTGCAGGAAAGCTCAAGCTTGGCTGGATCATGCAATTTATCAGCCGCGGCGTATCGGCAGGGTTCGTAAGCGGCGCGGCGGTGCTGATTTTTATCAGTCAGCTAAAATATATTACAGGCATTCCGGTCAGCGGCAATAGCATCATCGGTTATTTAACCAGTATTCAGCGCCACTTTATGGATTGGCATCCGCTGACGTTACTGCTAGGGATGACCGCACTTTTTTTACTTATCGCCAACCGCTATGGCAGCCGTTGGGTTTGGCGCTCTTGGCTGCCTAACTCTAAAGCCATTTGGGCGGAGCGCTTATTTCCCTTAATTTTATTGGTGATGGCAATTTTTTTAAGCATCACCTTTCATTGGCAAGCTTATGGCGTAGCAACCATTGGCGCTATTCCACAAGGTTTACCTGCGTTTAAGCTGCCTTATTTGCCCGATTTTCATGAAGCACTCAATTTGCTGCCAACAGCAGGGCTAATGGCGCTCATTGCGTTTGTTTCAAGCAGCTCCGTTGCCAGTACTTACGCGCGCCTTCGCGGCGAACGCTTTGATGCCAATGACGAGCTGACCGGACTTGGACTTGCAAATATCAGCGGCGCATTTTTTCAAAGCTTTGCGGTTGCAGGCGGCTTTTCGCGAACTGCCATCAATGCCGACTCAGGCGCCAAATCACCCGTTGCTAGTGTCATGACTGTCCTTGTGATGGTCTTGGCGCTTATTGTTTTTAGCAATACGCTCGCCCCACTACCCTACGCGCTACTTGGCGCGACCATCATGGCATCGATCATTGGGCTTATTGATGTCAAAACGCTCAAAGACGCTTGGCAACGCGATCGCTTGGATGCCGCAAGCTTTTTAGCGGCGTTTGTTGGCGTGCTGATTTTGGGGTTAAATTCAGGGCTGATTATTGGACTTATGGTTTCGTTTGCCAGCCTCATTTGGCAATCGAGCAAGCCGCACGTTGCCGTGGTCGGTCAGCTTGCAGACTCTGGGCATTTTCGCAATATCAACCGCCATGATGTCGTTACTTTTTCCAATTTACTGCTACTGCGAATTGATGAAAGCTTATTTTTTGGCAATAGTGAGTCGGTTCATAAGCGCGTTGCCCAAGCCATGCGGCGCTATCCTGACGCTTGCGAAATCGTACTGATTATGGCGGCGGTCAATCATATTGATTTAACCGCTCAAGAAATGCTCATTACCTTAAATCAAGAACTCGTTGCCAATCATAAACGGCTACATTTTAGCTTTATTAAAGGTCCGGTCATGGACAGAATCGGCAACACGCCTCTGATTACTAACTTGTCCGGTTCTGTCTTTATGAGCACGATGGAAGCGGTTGATGCCCTAAAAAATTCTAAATCTTTATAAAACTATTACCAATTTATAAATCAACGATTATGCCAATGCTCAAAAATCTGTGATATTGTTATTCAAAAAGGTTATAAATATTAACTTCATTTTTCCTTATAATAATTCGATATATTGATAAATAATCAAGTATTATTTCCTTTTTTGACTACCAAAAGTTAAAACCTTTCGAGTTAAAATTTCTCACAAGTTACGGTAATGGCAGTTATGATTTCGGACAACCTCACCATTTATAAGCAAATTTATCCCAGTCAGTGTTGCAAAATAGCCCACCTTGGCTTTCGCTCCGTGATCAATATTCGCCCAGACAGCGAGATTGAATCGCAGCCCTTGAGCGCTGATTTGGCAGCCGCCTCCCAAAAAGCCGATTTGGCTTATTGTTATCTACCCTTTGACGAAGAGCGCTTAAGCCTTGATACCATTCAAAAATTTGCTGAATTTTATAACCGTTGCCCAAAGCCTGTATTGATGTTTTGCGGTACTGGCGCTCGCGCCAAGCTGCTTTACCAAAGTGCATTAATGCAAGATTTGTTATAACTTGCTCACCAAATTGTCCCAATTCTTTAAGCCAAACTTGATATTATTAGCCATCCCTACCGTTTTCTTGGAGTTGATATGAGTCATAACGTGACCATTACCGGTCAAATTACCCCTGAGCAAGTACCGATGCTGGCTGAAAATGGCATCAAAACCATCATCAATAATCGCCCTGATAATGAAGAACCTAACCAACCAACGAGCGCTGAGATCGAAAAAGCCGCAACAGAGGCAGGACTTGCTTATAAAGAAGTCTCGTTTTCAGGAAATGGCTTGACCCAGCAGCACGTTGAGGACTTTGCTGAGTTTTTTAACCAAGCTGAGCAGCCCATTTTGATTTTTTGCCGAACGGGAAACCGCTCCACCGGTATTTATGAAGTCGCTAAACAAATGGATTTATTAGACGATTAATACTGATTTAAATATAATTGCTACTGTTTAAAAACGCCCGTCCAAATTTTGGATGGGCTTTTTTAAATACATTGAACTGTATCTATTTAACAAATAATTTTACAATAAATCACGGGTATACTAAATTTAATCTTGTGAGGGAAAAAGCAATTAATTCAAGTTTGGTTCTATATTTAGGTACCTGCAAAGGTTACCGCTAGGTAGAAAGCTGCCTAGTTAAGCAAATATCATATTGCGAGCAATTATCGCATAGATTATGTACGATTAGTGTAACAAGGTATTGAAGCATCATAGTGACAATTTCCGTAAGCATGAAAGTAATTATTTCCAACAAAAGGGGTGTTACCTCCTATGGTAACGGTAGGACAGTTTTATCTCGTTTTTATTAATCGCTCTAAGCGCAAAAATGCTAGCCCCGTTCCCTCACTTCTAATATAAATTATAAATATATGAAAAATGAAGAAGACCTAGATAGCTGGTATAAAATTAAAAGATATCCTCATATTGGGCTACCTTCTGAAAATCGTCGACAGACCATATCATATATAAAAAATAAAGATAAAATAGCTGTCCATGGCTTCGCTCCATTCATTCATAAAGTCTTATCTACGAATCGTTATAGAAAAGAGTATGACAATGATGGAAAATTGATAAATAATGGAAAACGCACTGATAAGAGTACAAAAGATAGAGATATCTATTATGCGAATAATCTAGACTCAAATATTTATGCCTACTATTCTCACTTACTAAACGTAAAGTATGAAGATATATTAGAAGATAGAAATCTAACCAAAGTAGTTACTGCTTACCGAAAGACACCAAAAAAACTAGAACATGACCGCACTCAAAAACCTCCTAAGAAAAATAACATTTACTTCGCAGACGAAGTTTTTGAATATATTAAAAACAACATAGATCACGACAATGGTATTGTTGCTATAGCTTTTGATGTTAAGAACTTCTTTCCTAGCTTAAACCATACCGTTCTTAAAAATAAATGGTGTGAAGTCCTTGATGTAGATCACCTACCAAAAGACCATTATAACGTGTTTAAGAATATCACTAGATTTTCTTATGTTGAAGAAAAGCATCTTTTCAATTTATTTAAAGATAATATTTTAATCAGAAAAAATGATGCCAGCATAGCAAATAAACCTGTAAAACGAATTGAGCATTTGTACAATAAGAATGCTATTGCTTACTGTGAAATGCAAGACATACATGAAATTCGTAAAAAAGGGCTTATACGAACGAGTAAAAGAGTTGATGGCAAACTTATAACGGCTGGCATCTGCCAAGGCTCTGCTATTAGTGCAATATTAGCAAACATATACATGCTAGGCTTTGATGAAGAAATTTATGATGAAATATCGAAAATTGGCGGGCTTTATCGACGCTATTCTGATGACATGGTTGTCATCTGTTCGATAGAACATAAATCACGTATTATTCAGCTTTTTGAAAATGAAATTAAAGATATATCGCTAGAAATTCATAAGGACAAAACCCAAGTTTTTCACTTTTCTCGCTGTAACGGCAAAGTTATCTGTGAACAAGAATTTAACGGTAGTATAACGCCAAATAGTATCAACAGAAATTTTGAGTATCTCGGTTTCAGCTTTGATGGTGAGTATGTACGTCTAAAGACAAGCTCTTTAGCTAACTATTACCGAAAAATGAAAAAAGGTGTGCGAAGAAGTGGATTTTATAGCAGCAAGATAAATAATGATACAAGAGGTGAAATCTTTAGAAAAAGACTGTATAAAAGATACTCATATATTGGCGCTAAACGCTGCATAAAATATAAACGTGTACGAGGTACTACAGATCAATGGCAACCTGAAAAGTATGCCATAAACTGGGGCAACTATATAACATATGCCAAAAATGCCCATAAAATAATGGGTAGTTACAGCAAAATTGACTCACAAATTAAAAATCATTGGAAAAATATACATAAAGAGATTGAGAAATCTAAGTGATAACTTATATAAAAAATTTCAGCTGTCTACTACAAAAAAGCCACCTCATCTGAGGTGGCTTTTTATTCTAAATCTAGCGCTACATAACTTACTGCATCACTAAATATTCAAACGCGGATAATGCCGCTTTACTGCCCTCACCCATAGCAATGTTGATTTGCTTAAAGGGGACAGTGGTCACATCACCGCAAGCAAAGATGCCTTTGCGGTCCGTTCGGCAGCGCTCATCGATTTCAATTTCGCCAAAGCGGTTCAAATCGATAAAACCTTTCACAAATTCGGTATTGGGAACCAAGCCAATTTGCACGAATACCGCCGCTAATTCTAATTCTTTAATGTCACCTGTGTTGCGGTCTTCATAGACAATCGAGCTGACTTTATTATCGGTCGCTTTGATTTCTTTGGTCGCCGCACTAGTGATGATGTCAATATTGGCTTTTTCGCGCGCTTTGTTGATAAGCACTTGATCCGCTTTTAACGTGTCAGCAAATTCAAACACCGTGACGTGCTCAACGATTCCGGACAAATCAAGCGCCGCTTCAATCCCTGAGTTACCACCGCCAATGACGGATACTTTTCTGCCTTTGAAAAAAGGACCATCACAGTGTGGGCAATACGCCACGCCTTTACCGATATTTTCTTCCTCACCTGGGACACCAAGCTTGCGCCATTTTGCGCCCGTTGCCAAAATAATGCTGCGCGTGGCGAAGCTTTCGCCCGTGTTGAGATGGATTCGGTAGTTTTCATCCGGCGTTTCGCTGATTTCTTTAACGCTCACGTGCTCTTTGGTGGTGATGTCATACTCGCGCAAGTGCGTTTCAAAGTTTGCTGACAATGCGTTTCCGGTTGTTAAAGGCACCGAAATCAAGTTTTCAATGTCTTGGGTGTCTTTGACCTGACCACCAATTCGGTCAGCAACCATGGTCACTTTTAAGCCTTTGCGAGCGGTATAAATTGCCGCAGCAACGCCTGCAGGTCCCGCGCCAATAATGGTCACGTCTTGCTGCTCTAGCTCCTCGCTATCCACCTCACCTGATAGCAAATCAGGGAATTGCTCTTGTAACTTTTCAAGCAATTTTGCGGTATCAATTTTACCATTGGCAAACGGTTTGCCATTTAAATAGACCGCCGGAACGCCTTGGATATTATTAGCATCGACCAACTCTTGAAACAGCGCGCCATCAATCATCTCGTTGCTGATGCCATCATTTAATAAGGCAAATTGGTTCAGCGCTTGAACCACATCGGGGCAGCTATGGCAGGACAGTGAGACAAAGGTCTGAAACTGCATGCGCTGATTAAAGCGCTTGACCAGCTTTTGGATGCCTTCATCAAGCTTGAGCGTGTGACCGCCTGCCTGCAAAATTGCCAAAATCAATGAGGTAAACTCATGACCACCCGGAATGCCGCTAAAGACAATCCCTGTATCAACAAGTGCGCCATCAATGCTTGGGCGAATGGTAAAGCTGACCCCTGTCGGCAAGCTGCTGTCGGTAACACTGGCATCAAACTGAATTTTGTCCGTGGCAGTGGCAATCTGAGTTAAAAAGTCGATCAGCTCCGCGCGCTTTTCGTGATCGCCCGCGCCAATCACAAAACTTACTGGTCGGGTCATTTTTTCGCTGTAGCTTTTAATCGCGTCAATCAAGCCTTTATCAATCATAAAAATTCCTTAATGTTAATAATGATATCAATTTTGTAAAAATATATTGTTAGACTTTCTAGAATTTATCAAGTAACGCTTTGATTCCAAAATCAATTTCTAAGCTTTACTCGATATCGTTTTAGCGCCGATGAGACTATTATCAAAGGTTTTGATCGCATTTGCCAGCTTAGAAACTCAATTGCTAGCATTTAAAAAACAAATCATAATTTATTTTAAATTCTAAATTTTAAATTTATATCTTATATTTTATGACTCATTTGAGAATTGCAAGCATAGAATTTGCCTGATGATTTCGCTACAATCGAGAGGCGGTTAAGTAAAAAACGGCATTAGCTATCAGGCGAATTGATGACCGTTTTACCGCTAAAGCAATTATTATAAAGGTGAGCAATCGACAATTATTATTTATTCAACATAGGTAATATTATCACCAACCATTCATCACTGATAAAAGGATAATATAATGGCCTTAGCAAAAAAATGGCAAGAGCACAGCGATACCATCCGCGAACTGCAAGCATCAAGCCCCCACTTTAATGACATTTTTGACGAGCATAGCGATCTTGACCAAAAAATTCGGCGCTTATCAAGCGATGTCATTACCAATGCCAGCCGCGATGACGAAATCGAGCAAATGAAACGCCGAAAACTTCAGCTCAAAGATGAAATTTTCCGCCAAATCGACAAAGCCAAGCTTCAGGTCAGCGCTTAGCCAACCAAAAACTAATCACTAAAGAATTAACAACTAAAAAATTATAAAATTCATAATTAAAAACGGCTACTTTTTATCGTTAGCCGTTTTTATTTTTAATAGATTTACTATTCTTAAAGCGGTACTAAAACGTGACTAACCGCCAACAATTTCGCCACCGTTCACATGAATCACTTGACCGGTTACGTAACTGGCGTCGTCACTGGCAAGGTATAAATAAGCCGGCGCCACTTCATTGGGCTGACCTGCCCGACCCATCGGCGAGCTTTTACCAAATTTAGCCACTTCGTCCGGCGTAAAAGACGCCACAATAAGCGGCGTCCAAATCGGACCCGGAGCCACACCGTTTACGCGGATGCCTTTGTCCGATCCAGATAAATTATTTGCCAACGCTCGAGTAAACGATAAAATCGCGCCTTTGGTTGCGGCATAATCGATCAAATGGTCACTGCCGCGATAAGCGGTGATCGAGGTGGTATTGATGATACTGCCGCCTTTATTGATATGCGGCAGCGCAAATTTGCTCAGCCAAAAATGCGGATAAAAATTGGTATGAACGGTTTTATCAAATTGCTCGGTGCTGATATCCGTTAATGAGTCTTGCTCAATTTGCATTCCGGCATTATTCACTAAAATATCAATACTGCCAAACTCATCAACCGTCTTTTCAATCAGCGCTTTGCAGTTGGCTTCAACGGACAAATCAGAGGCAACAAGCAAACAGCGGCGACCGTAAGCTTCAACGTGCTTTTTGGTAAAGCTGGCATCTTCATCTTCGCAAAGATAGCTCGCGACAATATCCGCGCCTTCTTTGGCAAATAAAATCGCAATGGCTTGACCGATTCCGCTATCGGCGCCCGTAATCACAGCAACTTTATTGGCAAGTTTACCGTTTGGATAGTCTTTTGGTAGCACTTCAGGCTTTGGTTGCTGATCACGTTGCGACCCCGGAAGGCTTTGCTTCTGCTTTGGAAAGGCGTTGTCGTTGGTTTGATCTTGGCTCATGGTCATCTCCTTATTATTTTACTTATGACGTTGATTTTAAATTCAATTTACTGATAATAAAAAGTTTTGGGCGAACCATTCTTAGCATAGCCAAGTACTCAAGTATTGCAGATGGGCTTTGGTGAAAGATTGTAGATGAGTTGTAAAACGTTAACCTTTAAAAATCAGAATAATTAAAAACAAAAACCCCATCATAAAATGACGGGGTTTTGAAAGGACAACGACAGCCAAATGATTTTAACTTCATTGCCTTTATTTCTAAATTTTTACTAAAACTTAGATTTTACCAACCAAATCAAGGCTTGGTTTTAATGTGGCTTGACCTTGTTCCCAAGCTGCTGGGCAAACTTCGCCGTCGTTTTCACGAACGTACTGAGCGGCTTTGACTTTGCGAACCATGTCTTTTGCGCTGCGACCGATGCCTAGGTCATGGATTTCAGCAACTTTGATCAGACCGTCTGGATCGACTAAGAACGTACCACGAAGGGCAGCGTTGTCTTCTTCGATCATGATGTTAAAGCCGCGAGTGATTTTACCTGTGCCATCGCCAAGCATTGGGTATTGAACTTTGCCAATCGCTTCTGATGAGTCGTGCCAAGCTTTATGAACAAAATGGGTGTCAGTTGATACGGCGTAAACTTCAACCCCAAGACCTTTAAGCTCTTCGTAATGGTTTGCCATGTCTTCAAGTTCCGTTGGGCAAACAAACGTGAAGTCATGTGGGTAGAACATAAAGATCGCCCAGTTGCCTTTTACGTCGTCAGAAGTGATGGTTTTGAACTCACCGTTGACATAAGCTTGGGTTGAAAATTCTGGGATTTCTTGGTTGATAATTGCTGCCATGAATGGCTCCTTTATTGTTGGTTGATGAGTTACCTTTAAAATTTTTAAGCGCTCAACTATCATCTAAATATTAATCATCATCTAAATATCAACAATCATTTAAATAATCATCATGAGCGCTTGCGGTACTTGATTCACTATACGCGATTTTCACGGTTTATCTAGTTAAAAGTTTTTATTCTGATGTTTTGTTTTATTAAACTTGTTAAACTAAACTTTCAGATTTCTAAAATGACTAGTATGAGGCGATTATGATTACGTTACGCCAGCTCGAGTTTGCTTTAGCGGTGGCAAAGCATCGACATTTTAAGCGCGCCGCTGAAGAGTGCAATATCTCACAATCCGCGCTGAGCCTTGGGATTGCGGAGCTTGAAAAGCAGTTAGATACCCAGATTTTTGAGCGCAATAATAAGCAAGTGCTGATTACGCCGATTGGTCAGGAGATTTTGACGCGGGCGCAGCGGGTATTTTCTGAAATTAACGACTTGACTACGCGAGCGCAAAGCCACCAAACGCCGCTTGCCTACCCGATGACCGTTGGCATTATCCCAACGATTGCGCCGTATTTGTTACCTAAAGTGTTGCCAGCGCTCAAAGCTCAATTTCCCAATTTTCGAATGACCATCATTGAGCAGCAAACCGAGCGGCTGCTTGAGCAGGTGCGCTACGGTCATATTGATACCGCCATTATCGCGCTGCCTTACGCGGTCGACGGGCTGCACAGCTTTGAATTTTGGTCGGAAGATTTTTTTGCGGTGTTTGCCAAAGACGATGAGCATGCCAAGCTTGACACCATTGATGCCGATGAGCTAGCGGCAGCAAATTTGATGCTGCTTGGCGAGGGTCACTGCTTGACCGATCAGACGTTGTCCGTTTGTCATTTTGACCGCGAGCAGATGAAATCAAGCTTTTCTGAAGCCAGTCTTAATACGCTCATTCAAATGGCACTTGCTGATATGGGAACGACGTTGGTGCCAAAAATGGCGCTTGATCAGTTAAAGTTGCAAAACCAAAACGCGGTTGCTGTTCCGCTGACGGAACAAGGACCACACCGGCGAATTGCGTTTGTCACAAGGCTGAATTATGCGCGCGTTGATGATGTTAATTTATTAGGAAAAGTATTTTCTGAAGCGCTATTAGCCGATGAAAATAACGCAGAATCATAATTAAGCTTTCATATTTTAAACGCTTTTTCCGGCAAGTAAGTTATGCCAGTGCTTATAATCGGGCATGGCAGTGGCGACCGCTTTCCAAAAATCACGGCTGTGATTGGGGTGAATTAAGTGACAAAGCTCATGAACGAGAACGTATTCGGTACATTCGATGGGGTACGCGGGAAGATACGTTGACAGCCAAATCCGCCGCGCCCTTGTATTGCAACTGCCCCAACGCGTTGTCATGGTTTTAAAACGAACTTCACTGGCAACTGCGGTTTTTGGTTGCCATTTTGCCAGTAGATTTGGAACGATAGCAATTAATTCATCGCGGTAAAACTCGGTGATGGCGCGACCGTTTAACGCGATGGTTTGCGGCTTACCCCAAAGTAACACTTTATTTTCGGCATTTTCATCATGAGATTTGGGTAAAAACGCCGCTTTTTGCGTGGTTTGTTTTAGCAATTGCTCATGCTGACCGATCGCCCAATTCAGGCGTTTGGTCAGCATTGCTAATAAATAGTCGTCAGCAATGCCTTTGGGATACGTCACAAAAAGCGCATTGGGCTTTAAGCGAAAGTTAATATTTTTAACTTTTTTTGGCGATATATTGAGCGTAATTCCGTTAGCCGCAAGCTCATTATGAACTGCTTCTAGGCTTAAGCCCTGTTTCGCCGTCATGACACTTCTTGCAAATGATTGTCAAAGGACATTCGCTGATTTTGATGATCAACGCTTACCGATTGCTTTGATAAATCTACGCCAATTGTTGTAAGCAATCCTTGACCGTCACTAACGATAAAATTGGCACTATCGTCAACAACCGTCGCCGCCCCTGCGCAATCCGGTAGCGAAATGCTCTCAATCAGCTTTTTTGATGTTAAATCAAAAACCGCCGCCACCCCGCCAATTGGTGAGGTCACACACAACAAATTGTGCTGACTATCCACAGCAACACTGGCAATATAGTGATGAAACATATGCCAATTGTCATTGGGCATGGTAAGCGGCAAAAGCGCGTCATCACCAAACTTATGGGTTAATACCAGCGGCAAGTTTAAATGCTTTTCGCCTTGAAACTGAACGCCAATCATCACCGTGCCATCTTCATGAATGTCCAAATGACGGATGCTCATTTGGTTATGCTGCGGGGTGATTTGCGCAAGTAATTTGCCAGTTTGACGGTCAAGGTAAGTTAGCGCCGGCTGCATGGTATCAAGGTTCAGCTCCTCGCGAGAGGCTTGCTCAGTTTTGATGCCGCCATTGGCAATGATAAGCATGTCACCTTTTGGGTGCATGATCAGCTCATGAGGTCCAATACCGTGAGCGTCAATTTCGCCAGTTTTTTGGTAGCCATTTTGCGCGTCATAACTGCCAATTTTGCCGGTTAAATCGACCGTATCATTTTCGCTGACATAAAGCGTTTGACCGTCAAGGCTAAAGCAAGCATGACCGTAAAAATGGCGGTCGCTAGCGGCTTTAATGCTATGCAACACCTGACCTGAGGCGTTATCTAACACCCAAAAGCGCTCGCTTGGACGACGACCCATCACGACAACATGGCGTTTGATGGCATCATCGCCTTGGTTTAAAGTGGGCTTAGGTTGAACGACAATATCGTGAACGCGCTCGGGCATAGTAGTTTGCCAAACCAATTGCCGCTGATTATCAATACCAACAACACCGAAATCTTGAGCGTCGTTGTCGTCAAGCATGACCAATTTTGGCATGGCAGCCACGCCGCTGACCCAAGCGACAGGGCGCGGCAGCCACTTGGTCACGTGATCCTCATTGGCAGGATTTGGTGCGGCTACTTTTTTAGCAGTTTGGTTGTTAAAAGCAATGGTTGGCTTAATGGCTGAATTGATTACCCCAAGCGCGCCAGACACGTAGTCGCTGATTTTGGCATTCGGATTTGAGCGCTTTCGGTAATAATGATGCGCGCCAACCAAGCCTGCCGTTCCTGACAAGCTAAGCCATGTTAGATTCAGCAGCTCACGAGCAAAGGATTTTTTCATCATCAGTCGCCATCGGTGCTGTTAAAGCCCACGCGAACGCCAAGCGTTGGCATCAATTCACGCTTGATGACGCGGGTGATCGTGGTCAAATCCTCAAGCAATTTTTGTTGATTGGCTTTGTCCGCGGTGCCAATATCTTCAGGCAATTGCGCAAGCAAGGTTGTGGTATCGGCAAGGGCGGTCGATAGCTTATTGCCTACCTCACTTTCGCCCTTCGTGCCAAGCATGGCAGTAAATACGGGGTCAGTCAGCACTTGATTAAGGACTGCCAATTTGGCGCTAACAATCTCGCGGCTTTGCTTCGCCGTTGCTGCCGGAAGGTGACCTTTGGCTTTACCAGAAAGTCCAAGTGGCTGCTCAATAGCGCTTGACTTCATCGTTTCGATCATTGCCAATAGCGAGTTAAACCATTTGTTCAGCCCTTGATTGTTATCGACGTTATCTATGGCAAGCAAGGTGGTTTTGTTTTCTTGCCAGTTTTTTTCGATTGCCGTTAGGCGCTGATTTAACGCCGAGCTTGCGCTCATCACGTAAGCACACTCGCCTGAATCCAAGCGGTCATTGGCAAATAACGCTTCTTCAAGCCCCGGAACGCCTTGAACCACGGCGCTTTCATCCGCAAGCTGCTCAGGGGTTAAGTTAGGATTGGCGCGGATTAAGTCCGACACACCTTGATGAACCAAGCCGCGCTCATCAGGATAATAGTTGATGTATAAATTGCTCATGCTTTTGGTGGCAGGACCAAAATTGATCATTTCAGCTGCTGACCACGACTTTGCAAGCTCAAGCCAAGCGGCGCGAAGCTCATCAAGCTTGTCGCCGGTGACCGGAGCGCTGCCACAATGCGTTTTTGTCAAGTCATGAAGCCGCAAGCTTTGCTCGGCGCTTTTGGCGTAAGCTGGGATGACAATATCGTCTGCCACATGCGTCAGGTACGTTTTTTTGGTGTCCGCGCTAAGCTCAACTGGCGTAATTTTAACGGCTTCTGTATCAGCAGTGGCGGTGGCTTTTTGAGTTTCAGCTTTGTTGTCACTGACTTTTTGCTGCTCGCTATCTGCCGCTTGATTGTCATTAGGTTTAACACAGCTGACCAAAAGTCCGGCGCTCAGCGCAGAGATTGCCATGGCTAGGGCATGAGTTTTTTTCATAAGTTACTCGGTGGTTGGGTGAACTTGCAAAACGTTATAACGATTTTAAAAAGGCGAGAAGCTCCTCGCGACCTTGTTGGTCAAGCTTTAAAACTTGCTGCTGCTGAGCTTTTGCCTCGCCGTCATGCCAAAGTACCGCCTCCATGAGCGTTCGGGCGCGACCATCATGCAAAAAAGTCGCTTGCGAATCGACCGTTTGCGCCAGTCCCACGCCCCAAAGCGGCGGGGTTCGCCACTGATACGAGGTCGCTAAAAACTCCACCTGAGCGTCTTTTGGCGGCAGTTTTCCGGCGATGGTGCGATCTGCCAAATCATCGCCCATGTCATGAAGCAGCATGTCGGTGTACGGATAAATGATTTGACCATGCTGCTCAAGGTGGTCGTCATTCGTTTTTGGCAATTGATAGCGCGGCGTGTGGCAGCTTTGACAGCCCATATTATAAAAGCGTTTTTTACCGGCAAGCACTTGTACGTTATCTGCTTGACGGCGATGCGGAACGGCTAAATTTCGGGTATAAAATTCAACAAACTTGGTCACTTCATCACTGACTTCAACGTCAGGTTTGCCCTCACCTTGATAGTCAGCGCCAGTGGCGGCTTTTAAGCAAGCGGTTTGCGATGGCGTGCACGACTCCTTTGGGCGGATACTCGAAGTCAGCCCCATATCTTCGTTAAAAGCAGTTTGGTTTTGGGTTAATAATTTGGCTTGACCGGCTTTCCAGCCAAAGCGCCCAAGCATGATATTTCCTGTTTCGGCATCGGTCACCCAATTGTAAACGCCGCGAATGCCATCGCCGTTGCTGTCTTTGGGGTCGGCTTGTTTTTTGATGGCATCAACTGGGATTTGCTCTAAAAGCCCCAAGCCAATCATCGGTAGCGCAATCCTTGGCGATACCATCAAGTCGTCATCAAACGCGCCGTAACCGGCGTTGGTTAAATGAAAAGTTGGCTTTCGCAAGGTTTCGATGTGACCATCAGCAAAGGTAACTTTTTTATCTTGCCAATCCACTTGAATCCGCGCTTCTGCCGGAACGCCTTGAATGCCGCGATCTTGAAGCTGACCGCCATAAACCGGATGAGCGATTTTTTCGATCCGTGAATTTTGCAATTGCCGCTTTTGCTCAGCCGTGGTTGCGGGCATCGCCAAACGAATCAGCAAACTGTCCGCATCATCGTCCGGATGGTTGGGCGCATGACCGCGACCATCTTTGATATGACAAGATTGACAGGCAGCTACGTTAAATAGCGCCCCTAACCCGTCGCGGCTGTCGGTGCTTGCAGGAGCTACGACCCAAGGCTGCTTAAAAAACGCATTGCCAATAAAAAAGTTGCCTTTTCGTGAGGCAGGAATGTTGGAGGACGGCTTTGAGTAGCTCTCAGAACTGGTAATGCTAATTCCAGTATCGCCGCCTTGTTTGATCTCTTGCGGGTCAAATTCGATCAGCGTTGCCATCGGCACGCCCGCGATATTTTCAATGGCAGCAACGCGCTCTTTTGAGACTGACATCTTTTTTGGATCATCTTTGTGGTTGTTTGTCGGCTGACAAGCGCTTAGTACCCCGATCGATAGTATTGCAAGGCTTTGGGCTACAATTTGTGCTCTTGTCGTCATGGCATCACCTAAACGCTGATTTGACTTAAAACGTTCATTTAAAGCCGATTGTCTTAAACTTGCGGCTGTTAAACGGTCATGCCATCAACCTTGATTGATGGCATGCTATTATACTAAAAAACACGAGATAAAAAAGAGAATCATTATTGATTTTATAACCAACACGACATCATTTTTATTTGACGATAGAACGCCTTTAGTGACGCAACAGTTAAAATTGCGATCCAGCATCGGCATCAAGATTATCAATACCAACGGCGGCGGCGGCGTTTTCAATATCTGCCGTTAATGCTTGCAAGCTTGTAATTCCAGCCTCAATCCAGCCACGGCGCTTATTTTGCTCTTCAGCGGAGATGCCATGTTTATTGGCTTGACCGACAGTTGCGATCATTTGATCCACTTTAATGCCTTCTTTTTCCGCTTTATCCACGATGATGTTAAAGGCGTCCTCAACCTTTTTAAAGTCAGCCGTTAATTTGTCGGCTTCATCTTTATGGTTGGTGTCGATCAAATACTGCTTTAAGCCATAACCGCCAACGGCTTTGCCATCGACCGTTTTATAGCTGCCGTTAAAGACGTTTTGGATGCCACGAGCATTATTGGCATAGCTTAAGTGCGTCAAGTCGCTAAAGCACTCATGCTCATCTTCAGTAGAGCCTGTAACAAACGCAACCTGCATACGCTCTGAAGCCAGCTCACCCAAGGCAAGGCTTCCCATTTGATACATAATTTGGCGAAGGGCGTTGCTGTCTTTTCGCGCCATAAAATCAGACCGCAACGTATTGTCGCTTTCCGGCTGCCACTCAGCTTCCATATCGGTCAAATCATCCACCAATAATTGCGTTACCGCTTTTAGATACTGACCGCGGCGATCACAAATACGCGAATCTGCATTTGCCGTGGCGCCACTGGTGCACTGACCATCGGTAACATAATCACTCACCGGACGATTTCCTGCGCCCTCCCCTGTGCCATTGGTATCTTGACCCCAAAGTAAAAACTCAATCGCATGATAGCCTGTGGTCACGTTCGCCTCACTGCCGCCGATTTCGTTCATTTCTGCCAAAAGCTCAGGAGTGATGGTTTTGGTGTCTTGTTTAAGGCTACCGACCGTTACGGTATCGCTATTAATGATGTTATCTTTGCTGTTATATTCGCCTTCGTAATCGCTGCTAACGTAATCAATAAGCGCCTCATCAAGTGGCCACGCATTAATTTGACCTTCCCAACCATCAATGCTGGCGATTTTGCGAGTGTCATTTTTGGTCACAAAGCCTTCATCAAAACGAAAAACTTCGGTTTGGGCGTAGGGCTGACGCGCCGCTTTATAAGCAGCTTTTGCGGCATCAAGATTGGCTTGGGTTGGGTCATCCACAAAAGTATTCACCGCCGTTTGCAGCTGTTTTGCGGTATCAAGCGAATCTTTAAACGCAGCGTGCGCCATGTCCGCATAGCTTAACAACAAACGATCCAAATTTGCCTGCTCAGCAGCAGAAGGTTTGGCGCTGGCGTCTGAGCTTTGGGTGGTTGTTTCAGCTTGGGGGGCAGAATTATTGGTTTTGCTGCAACCGGTCAACAGCAGCGCTGCCGCCATCGCTGAAGCCAATCCAGTTTTGACTAGGCGACCTTTGGTCATGGCAGTAAGCGTCATACATCCCTCATCAATGAAATTATTTAAATAATAGTTAAAAGTTTGGCAGGAAAAAGCTGAACCATCAGTGATAACTTCGCAATGGCATATCGGCTCAAATTATAGGAGTATTGAGAACGATTATCAAACTTAATTTGATCATAATCGTGATTTTTATAGCGCTGTTGATAACATTGGCAATGTAACTATAAAAATATGACCATAAAAATATAAACCAAAAAAAAGGTCAACATCACGCTGACCTTTTTTGATTTAACTTAACTTTTTATCACGCTTGCAAATTAACGAACGCTTTGTGGGGCGTTAATGGTCAATTCAACACGGCGGTTTTGAGCGCGACCACTTTCAGTGGCGTTGCTTGCGATAGGACGAGTTTTGCCATAAGCTTCAACACGGATACGGTTTGAAGCCACGCCGCGAGCGCTTAGGTAATTGGCAACGGCATAAGCACGGTCACGAGATAGCTTCATGTTGTAAGCATCTGTGCCTTTGCTGTCAGTGTGACCTGCAATCGTTACGGTGTTTTGGTTGTACTCGCTTAAGGTTGCAGCAAGCTTGTTCAAAGTTGGGGTAAACGCTGAATTTAGGGTAGCATCATCAAAGGCAAAAGTAATGTTGCCTGGCATGACCAGATCAATGTTACCATTTTCGTTAGGTCGAACAGTAACGCCCGTTCCTGCCATTTGCTGCTCAAGCTGCTTGGCTTGACGCTCCATGTAGTAACCAACACCTGCACCAAGTGCCGCGCCGATTGCAGCATCACGACCAGTTTTGTCACCACCTGTTGCTTTTGAAATCGCAGCGCCGCCTGCTGCCCCTGCTAAAGTACCAATTGCTGTTTTATTTAAACGTTGTTGACCTGTGGCTGGATCAGTGCTACAGCCTGCCAAAACCAATCCTGAAGCTAACGCGGCAACCATCAATGAATTTTTCATATAATTTTTCCTCACTATAAACTAACTTTCACCATCAAAGTAAATGTTACTCAAAATCTTTCCCTGTCATTATGGCAAAGACGACTTAGGATTATGTAATATTTTGTCACATCTATGTATGACTACTGCATGCCAGTTTGCTACGGCTTGTGAATAACGCCGTGATTACTGCTCAAAAGTTACCCAATAAAGATGATAGATATTATTAATAAATAAATGTTTATTTTATCCTCTTAACTTAATCATCAATTTAAAATAATAAATAGCGCAAAATAATTTAATCAAAGCGCAACCGTAACAAGCGTACACTCAAATCATTTTCTGCTACCATAGCGCTTATTAATTTTGATTTAGCATTGTTGTCCTCAAAGCAGCTCAGTTGCTCCAAAAGCGACTTTACTTAACCCAATTTGGCTGACTTTGATGATGATAAAAAGGAGGTTTAGATGATCGTGACCAAAGCCATGCAATCTTTGCAACATCGCGCCCCAAAAGTGGCAAAAGCTGCCTCGCTTGCCACCGCAACCGGCGTCATTGCCGCAAACAGTATTGGCGGTAGTATTCCGATTTGGCTGATGGGCGCCACCAAAATGATTACGGGCGCCAAAATCGCTGATCAAACGGTTATTAAGATTGCCAATCATTGGATTCACAGCAATAATGTGCTGCTTGACAAGCTGTTTCCTAATAAAGATTGGCGCATCAGCTTGCCTGACGATATCAACCCAAATGGCAAATATTTGCTGATTAGCAACCACCAATCTTGGGTCGATACCAGCGTCATTCAGTACGTGAGCGAAAAAACCTTGCCGCTGACGCGCTTTTTTACCAAATTTGAGCTGATTTATATTCCGGTTGTCGGTCAGACGTTTTATTTTTTAGACTTTCCGATGATGAAGCGCCACTCAAAAGAAGCCATTGCCAAAAATCCAAGCTTAAAAGGTCAGGATATCGAGGAAGCCAAGCGCGCTTGCCGATTGTTAAAAGACAAGCCTTTTACCCTATTGAACTATTTAGAAGGCACAAGGTTCACCAAAGAAAAACATGATAAGCAGAACTCGCCTTATCAGCATCTGCTCAAACCACGAGCCGGCGGCTTATCACTTGCTATTCAATCGCTGGGTGATGAGATTGATGGGATTTTGGACATGACCATCGTTTATCCTGACGGCACCCCAAGCTATCAAGATTTGTGGCTTGGCAACGTTCAGCGCTTAGGGGTCGAGGTTCGCAAAATTGACATGCCAAAAGCGTTGTTTTCAGCGATCAAAACTGGCGGCTACGACAATGATGAGAGCGTGAAAGCCGATATGTTTGCTTGGCTTGATGACATTTGGCAACAAAAAGATGGGCAAATTGAAACTATGCTGGCAAAATTTGACACCACTCAACCCAAAGCTCAACCGCAATAAGCCGATAGCTTGTCGCCTTTTGCTTGAATTTTCAACCAACCTTAAGGTAAGCCTTTTGTGATTGATTCGCCTGCTGATATCCCTGCCAAAACTCCAAGCATCAAGCCAAGCTGGATCAAGCTTGGCTATGATATTGCCATGATGATCGCCATCAGTATTGATTTGCTAGTAATTGGCTTTGATACCATGCTCATGAGCGACTTTAGCCAATTGATCGCGGCAAAATTGGCGCTCGCGGACAGCTTGCAGTGGTATCAGGCAGTACTACATCAACCGCTGCGAACGGCAGGCGGGTTTTTTACGGTATTTTTGATTTTAGAATTGCTCGTTCGTTGGGGCATTGCCATTTATACCAAGGTGTATTACCGCTGGTTTTTTTTCCCATTTGTACATTGGTATGAGGTTTTAGGTTGCTCGCCGCAGCTACGGGCGCTCAGGCTGTTTCGGGTGGTGATCATAGGTCGGCGCTTATATCAGCTTGGCTATCAAGTCTTGCCGCAGCCTTGGGTCAACCGGATTAAATTTTATATCAATTTGCTGCTTGAGGAATTGTCAGATCGAGTGATTTTAACCACCATCTACAATTACCGCGCTCAATTGACCGATCCCAAAACCCAAAAGTCCATTATCCAATCAGCAATTGGCAATAATCGCGATGCCATTGAGCACGCCTTATTGTCTTTATTAAAGCAAGAGCTTGCGCCAAAATTGCTCCAGCTAAAAGACACTCAAAATCAAGGCTTGGCGGTCGATATTGGTCAAGCGGTCGAAACGGGACTTGCCAATTCGCCTGAGCTTCGCCGCTATCTAAAAATGATCCCGATTGCCGGAAGTTTGATTGAATCGCAGCTGTTAAGCGTCGGTCACAGTATCGGCGAGAATGTGGTGACCTCCCTTAGTGATTTTTTGCTTGATCCTGATCGCTTAGAGGCGCTTTTTGCCGCCATTGCTCACGATATTGCGTCGATCGATACTAATAACGCTGAGCTTGAAGCGCTGATTGCTCGCGTGATTACCGCAAGTCTGGATGAGTTTGAGGCGCAAATTAAGGTTCAGCAATGGAAGCATCAAGATTTGCTGAACTTTTAAGCAATCCTTAAAATAATCCGTTATGATAGCCCCATCATTCCCAATTGATGCCCCATTTAAGACCCTTTAAGGTAGGAAGGACTGACGCTATGACGACCAAAACCGATGCCACTGATGCCACAGAAAAAGAGGCGATGCCGACCTTAACGTTTTTTGGCAAAATGTTGACCTTTTCACGATTGCAATTAAATACCGCCGATTTAGCCGCTATTGATGATCAGCTTGCCCAAACGCTGAACCATAAAACCAGCCAAATTCCAGTGATTGTTGACAGCAGCGTCGATCAAGATTTGGATGCGCTGATTGATTTGTTATGGTCTTGGGGACTTCAGCCTATCGGGGTGGTCAAAGGCATCCTTGATGAGCAAGCAGAAAAGCTGCGATTGGCGATTTTTCCAGCAGAAGGCAACCGCATTGAGCGCATTGTTCCAAAGGCGAAAAAAGAGCCGGAAGTTCGCGCAGGTAATGACGCCCCTGAACCTCAAGATCCGGCGCCTGCCTTGCCAACCGAACAAGTCACCAACCTGATTTATGATCAAATTTTGCGATCCGGTCAGAGCCTCAACCACGTTGGCGGCGATTTGATTTTGACCAACAGCGTGAACAATGGCGCTGAAGCCATCACGGACAACAGCCTTCATGTTTATGGTCGCGCTCAAGGTCGCTTGGTGGCGGGCGCAACGGGCGATAAAGATGCGCGGATTTTTTGCCAAATGTTTAATCCCTCTTTGGTGTCAGTTGCTGGAACCTATTGCCTTCGTGACAATTTACCTGAGCATGTGATTGATAAAACCGTTCAAGTTCGCTTTAAAGAAGGTCAAGGTTTGGTCTTTACGGTTATGGATGATTTTTAATTTAAGCATCGACTCGTCAGGCGACCACTTTGATTCAAAAGTAAGCGCTGATAAAAAAATCCTTTAATCTTTTGAAAGTAAAAAATTTTGACCGATTGGCTTTGATTTGGGTTTCACAGCTATAACTTTTTGTTTATTTATGTTAGGCTTATCCCCTTAAGTGACCGCCCTTTTTTTGATGATCGCTGCGGGATTTTTGACCCTAAAGCGTCTTGCGGCACAAAAATTTTTGACATCCCAATCATTCATAGGAGTGT
>Ga0308157_10001833_pt1 | contig 39539 bp, 35 predicted proteins | sample PhyBR1_FD_201035 | JGI IMG/M metagenome (GOLD analysis project Ga0308157, IMG submission 201035) | Phyllosphere microbial communities from UC Gill Tract Community Farm, Albany, California, United States - DLSLB.R1 | ecosystem: Host-associated > Plants > Phyllosphere > Unclassified | place: USA... | reverse complement strand
ATCGGACCGGTGGTGTCCTGCGAGCCCACCGAGGTCATCTTCGGTTCGCAGTAGGTGCCCGGGCGCATGCCCTTGCCTTCCGGCAGGCCACAGGCGCGGCCAACCATCTTCTGCGCCAGCGAGTAACCCTTGCCCGTATCGGCCGGCTGCACCGGCAGACGGAACAGATCGGTAACCGGCAGGCCCAGCGCTTCACGCGCCTTGGCGGTCAGGCCACGGCCGATGATCAGCGGAATGCGGCCACCGGCGCGCACTTCGTCGAACAGCACGTCGCTCTTGACCTGGAATTCGGCGATGACTTCGCCGTTCTTCAGTGCCTTGCCGTCGTACGGACGCAGCTCGACGACATCGCCGTGCTCCATCTTCGACACGTCCAGCTCGATCGGCAGTGCGCCGGCGTCTTCCATGGTGTTGTAGAAGATCGGAGCGATCTTCGAACCCAGGCACACGCCGCCGAAGCGCTTGTTCGGGATGAAGGGGATGTCTTCGCCGGTGAACCACAGCACCGAGTTGGTGGCGGACTTGCGGCTGGAGCCGGTGCCGACCACGTCGCCGACGTAGGCAACCAGATGGCCCTTTTCCTTCAGCGACAGGATTTCCTGGATCGGGCCACGCTTGCCGTCTTCTTCCGGCACGAACGGCGCGTCAGGACGCTTGTTCTTCAGCATCGCCAGGGCGTGCATCGGGATGTCCGGGCGGGTAGTGGCGTCCGGTGCCGGCGACAGGTCGTCGGTATTGGTTTCGCCCGGCACCTTGAACACGGTGATGGTCAGGCTCTGCGGCACTTCCGGCTTGCTGGTGAACCACTCGGCATCGGCCCAGCTCTGCAGCACGCCCTGTGCATTGGCGTTGCCGGCCTTGGCCTTTTCCTGCACGTCGTGGAATGCGTCAAACACCAGCAAGGTGTGCTTCAGGCCTTCAGCGGCGATGGCGCCAACGTCGGCGTCGTCCAGCAGCTGGATCAGCGGCGCGACGTTGTAACCGCCGAGCATGGTGCCAAGCAGTTCGGTGGCGCGCGCACGGCTGATCAGTGCGTTCTTCTCGCTGCCGAAGGCGATGGCGGCCAGGTACGAGGCCTTGACCTTGGCGGCGTCATCGACACCGGCCGGCACGCGGTTGGTGATCAGGTCGAGCAGGAACTCGGCCTCACCTGCCGGCGGGTTCTTCAGCAGCTCGATGACGTCGGCCGTCTGCTGTGCAGTCAGCGGCAACGGCGGGATGCCAAGCGCGGCGCGCTCGGCTACGTGGTGGCGGTAGGCTTCCAACATGACAACTCCCGGGTGTAACGGTTAAAAAGTGGATGGGCTCAGGCTTGCGGCACGATCAGCTTCAAGCCCTTGAAGTAATCGCGATAAAACGTGTCGTTCCAGGTGATCAGGCCGTCGCACTGCAGCAGTGCATGCGCGCCCACCATGAAATCGTCGATGCGGCGGGTATCGCCGCTGCGCTGCCGGTGGCGACGATGCATCTCGCCAGCACGCAACGCGGATTTGGCTTCCAGCGGATTGAAATGGACGCCCATTTCTTCCAGCGCACCCTGCACCTCGGCGCCGCCGCGCAGTGATGCGCAGATCTCCGCCAGCGTGGTACCGCAGAGGACCACCCGGCCGCCGACCAGCGCCTGCCGCAGGCAGGCTTCCACCGCATCGGCACGTGGGCCGTCGCTGAGCAGCTCGATCAGGACCGGGGAATCGACGGCGATCATCATGCCTCGCCGGCCTCGTCACGGACGGTACGCACGGCCTGTTCGGCCGACTCGAACCCGTCCAGGGCGAACTTGCCGCGGGCACGGGAAATGGCGTCATCCACGCTCTTGCGCAGGATGATGCGGCTGCCCTCCAGCTCAACCTTGAGCTGGGTGCCCTTGGTCAGGCCCAAAGCGTCACGTACGGCCTTGGGCAAGGTGATCTGCCCGCGTTCAGCTACGGTGGCTTCCATGGGACCTCCAATGAAGTATGTACGAATTATACATACTTCGACCGGCATACCCCAAGCCCACCTCTGTAGCGCCGCCCCATGGTCGGCTGGGCTTCACCTGTAGGGCCGAGCCATGCTCGGCTGAAGCTTTACCGGGAACGCCCCTGCCGAGCATGGCTCGGCACTACCCCCTCCCTTTGGCGTAGCCAAGGCGAGGGCTGGGGAGGGGTAGCTCTTGGCTGGCTGATGCAGCACTGGCTTCGCGGCTTACGCCGGTCCTACAAAACACGTCCACGCGTCCGTGGAAGCTTCATCTGTAGAGCCGACCCATGGTCGGCTGAGGCTTTACCGGGAACGCCCCCTGCCGAGCATGGCTCGGCACTACAGTCGCAGCACTCCGTTACATGCCCGCAACACGCCGTTGCCTAAACTGTGGCCAGCACCCATGCGCCCGACGGCGGATGCTTCGTCCATACTCGGACCAGTATTCACCTGACAGGGCCCATGGCTCTGAAAAGCCCGCGCAGCGCCCCGGCGCCACCGCAAGCCATCTGTACCAAGAGGAGTCAGCTGTATGAGCGATACATTCTCCACCCGTAGCCAACTGGAGGTTGGCGGCCAGCAGTACACCTACTGCAGCCTTCCCAAGCTCGGCCAGAAGTTCGACATCTCCCACCTTCCCTACTCGATGAAGATCCTGCTGGAGAACCTGCTCCGGCACGAAGACGGCGGCCAGACCGTCGGCCCGGACCACATCGAAGCCGTCGCCCGCTGGAACCCCAAGGCCGAGCCGGACACCGAAATCGCCTTCATGCCGGCACGCGTGGTGCTGCAGGATTTCACCGGCGTGCCCTGCGTGGTCGACCTGGCCGCCATGCGCGACGCGGTCACCAAGCTCGGTGGCAAGGCCGAGCAGATCAATCCGCTGATTCCCTCCGAACTGGTCATCGACCACTCCGTGCAGGTGGACGTGTTCGGCCGCCCGGATGCACTGGACCTCAACGGCAGGATCGAGTTCGAGCGCAACCAGGAGCGTTACAGCTTCCTGCGCTGGGGCCAGAAGGCTTTCGAGAACTTCAAGGTGGTGCCACCGAATACCGGCATCGTCCACCAGGTGAACCTGGAAAACCTCGCCCGCGTGGTGATGGAACGGCAGATCGACGGTGCCAACTGGGCCTTCCCGGACACCGTATTCGGCACGGACTCGCACACCACCATGATCAACGGCATCGGCGTGCTGGGCTGGGGCGTTGGCGGTATCGAGGCCGAGGCCGCGATGCTGGGCCAGCCCTCCTCCATGCTGATCCCGCAGGTGGTCGGCTTCAAGCTGACCGGCAAGCTGCCCGAAGGCACCACCGCCACCGACCTGGTGCTGACCGTCACCCAGATGCTGCGCAAGCTCGGCGTGGTCGGCAAGTTCGTCGAGTTCTATGGCGAGGGCCTGCAGCACCTGCCGTTGGCCGACCGCGCCACCATCGCCAACATGGCCCCGGAATACGGCGCCACCTGCGGCATCTTCCCGATCGATGCCGAGTCGCTGAACTACCTGCGCCTGTCCGGCCGCAGCGATGCACAGATCAACCTGGTGGAAGCCTACGCCAAGGCCCAAGGCCTGTGGCACGACGCCAACAGCCCGCATGCGCAATACAGCGCCACGCTGGAACTGGACATGGCCGAGGTCAAGCCGTCGATGGCCGGCCCCAAGCGCCCGCAGGACCGCGTACTGCTGGAAGACGTGCACAGCAACTTCAGCGAAGCACTGAAGGGCCTGACCAGCCACCGCGAGCAGCGCAATGGCGACGTCGCCGACTTCATCAACGAAGGCGGCGGTGCAGCGGTTGGCAACGAGCAGCTGGCCAAGGGCCATGCCGACATCGTGATCAACGAACAAGCCATGCGCCTGAAGGATGGCGCAGTGGTGATCGCCGCCATTACGTCGTGCACCAACACTTCCAACCCGGCGGTGATGCTGGGCGCCGGCCTGCTCGCCCGCAACGCGGCACGGCTGGGTCTCAAAGCCAAGCCGTGGGTCAAGACCTCGCTAGGACCGGGCTCGCGCGTGGTCACCGACTACCTGGAAAAAGCCGGCGTCCTGCCGGACCTGGAGAAGCTCGGCTTCTTCGTGGTCGGCTACGGTTGCACCACCTGCATCGGCAACTCCGGCCCGCTCCCCACCGAGGTCAGCGCCGGCATTGCCGCCGGTGACCTCGTGGTGGCCTCGGTGCTGTCGGGCAACCGCAACTTCGAAGGCCGCGTGCATCCGGAAGTGAAGGCCAACTACCTGGCCTCGCCGCCGCTGGTGGTCGCCTATGCGATCGCCGGCACCGTGCGCATCGACCTGAGCAAGGAGCCGCTGGGCAAGGGCAGCGACGGCCAGGACGTCTACCTGCGCGACATCTGGCCGAGCAACAAGGAAATCGGCGACACCATCGCCGCCACCGTTGGCCCGGAGATGTTCAAGCAGAACTACGCCGACGTGTTCAAGGGTGACACCCGCTGGGCGCAGATCGAATCGCCGGAAGGCCAGGCCTACGAATGGAACAGCGATTCGACCTACATCAAGAACCCGCCCTACTTCGACGGCATGACCATGCAGGTCGGCAGCATCAACGACGTACACGGTGCGCGGGTGATGGGACTGTTTGGTGACTCCATCACCACCGACCACATCTCCCCGGCCGGCAACATCAAGAAGGATTCACCCGCCGGTCGCTTCCTGCAGTCGCGCGGCGTGCAGCCGGCCGACTTCAACAGCTACGGCAGCCGCCGCGGCAATGATGATGTGATGGTGCGCGGCACCTTCGCCAACATCCGCATCAAGAACCTGATGTTCGGCGGCGAAGAAGGCGGCAACACGCTGTACTACGCCCCGGGCAGCAACACCGGCGAGAAGCTGGCGATCTACGACGCGGCGATGAAGTACAAGGCCGACGGCGTGCCGCTGGTGGTGCTGGCCGGCAAGGAATACGGCACCGGCTCCTCGCGCGACTGGGCCGCCAAGGGCACCAACCTGCTCGGCGTCAAGGCGGTGATCGCCGAGAGCTTCGAGCGCATCCACCGCTCCAACCTGGTCGGCATGGGCGTGCTGCCGTTGCAGTTCCATGACGGCGAGAACGCGCAGACCTTGGGTCTGGATGGTTCGGAAGTGTTTGACGTGACCGGGCTGGACGATGGCAAGGCCAAGACCGCAACGGTCACCGCTACCAGGGCCGATGGCAGCAGGAAGAGCTTTACTGCCAAGGTGCTGCTGCTGACGCCGAAGGAAGTGGAGTACTTCCGCAATGGTGGCTTGCTGCAGTACGTGTTGCGGCAGTTGGCGGCGAAGAAGGCTGCTTGATCTGCGGCATTGAATGTTGAGTTGAAAGAACGCCCCTGCTGGGGCGTTCTTTTTTTATTGACTGAGGTTTTGTAGCCAGAGCAAGAGCACCCTCCCCAGCCCTCCCCTTGGCTGCGCCAAAGGGAGGGAGACAAGCGAGGCTGCTCTGCCCCCTCCCTTTGGCGCAGCCAAGGGGAGGGCTGGGGAGGGGTGCCTTTGCGCGCTAAAGCTCCAAAGCCTTCAACCGGCTGCCAAGCCAGCAGCTCAGCCTTCCCCACCCACCGGCGCCCAATCCGCGCTGTATACCTGCCACTCCCCATCCTGCTCGCGCCAACCAGTAACCACTTCCTGCATCTGCCCACGCTCGGGCAGCAGCCCCTGGTTGCCACCCGTCAGCAGCACAGTGAAGCGCACCGTCGCAGTAACACCCTCGCCCATCTCCACCCGCAACGGCCCGGTCTGCACACCCACCTTGGCATTGAGCAACAACTGCCCACGCAGCAGACGCTCCATCCCGGCGCGGTCCAGCCCCTCGTTGCCCACGAAGTCTTCGGACACCCCCTCCATGAAGCCACCAGGCTTGCCTTCCTCTACACTTTTTTGCATTGCAGCAAAACTTTCGCGCAGACGCTGTTCCGGTGGTTCGCGGCCGCAAGCGGCCAGCAAAAGCATGATCACCGCACAAAGCATGCAGTTGAAGACTGATCGCATCATCTATCCCTTCGCCTTTTCAATTCGGAACGGTATGCTGGCAACAATAACGCCGGTGCCCGATGATCGGGCCTGACCACTAGATCATTCCATTTCCTGGAGGGGAAGATGACGCAAGAACGTCCTTGGCTGCAGAGCTACCCGGCTGGTGTGCCGGCTGAAATCGACGTCAATGAATTCCACTCCGTCGCCGATGTCTTCAATGCCTCGGTTGCCAAGTTCCGTGATCGCCCGGCTTACTCCAACTTCGGCAAGGTGCTGACCTATGGCGAAGCGGACGTACTGGTCACCCAGTTCGCCGCCTACCTGCTGGGCGAGCTGCAGCTGAAGAAGGGCGATCGCGTTGCGATCATGATGCCCAACTGCCTGCAGTACCCGATCGCCATCTTCGGCATCCTGCGCGCCGGCCTGACCGTGGTGAACGTCAACCCGCTGTACACCGCGCGCGAGCTCAAGCACCAGCTGGTCGATGCCGGCGTCTCCGTGCTGCTGGTGGTCGACAACTTCGGCGAGACCGTGCAGCAGGTCATCGCCGATACGCCGGTCAAGCAGGTCATCACCACCGGCCTGGGCGACATGCTCGGCTTCCCCAAGGGCGCCATCGTCAACTTCGTGCTGAAGTACGTGAAGAAGATGGTGCCGGATTACGACCTGCCCAAGGCCATCCGCTTCAAGGATGCGCTGAAGCTGGGCAAGCGCCACAGCATGCCGGTGGTCGAGGTGGACCACGAGGACATCGCCTTCCTGCAGTACACCGGCGGCACCACCGGCGTGGCCAAGGGCGCGATGCTGACCCACCGCAACCTGATCGCCAACATGCAGCAGGCCTCGGCCTGGATCAGCGCCTCGGGCGTCAAGCCGGGCGAGGAAGTGATCATCACCGCGCTGCCGCTGTACCACATCTTCGCGTTGACGGCGAACGGCCTGGTCTTCATGAAGCTCGGCGGGCTGAACTACCTGATCACGAACCCGCGTGACATGAAGGGTTTCGTCAAGGAGCTGAAGAACAACCGTTTCACCGCCATCACCGGCGTCAACACCTTGTTCAACGGCCTGCTCAATACCGAAGGCTTCGACGAAGTCGACTTCTCCAACCTCAAGGTTGCGCTCGGCGGCGGCATGGCCGTGCAGCGCGCCGTGGCTGACAAGTGGAAGAAGGTCACCGGCGTCACCCTGGTGGAAGCCTACGGCCTGACCGAAACCTCACCGGCGGCCTGCATCAACCCGCTGGACCTGAAGGAATACAACGGTTCCATCGGCCTGCCGATCCCGTCCACCGAAGCCTGCGTCAAGGACGACGACGGCCAGATGGTGGCATTGGGCGAAGTGGGCGAACTGTGCATCCGCGGCCCGCAGGTGATGAAGGGTTACTGGCATCGCCAGGACGAGACCGACAAGGTCATGGATGCCGACGGTTGGCTGCATACCGGCGACATGGCGCGCATGGACGAGAACGGCTTTTTCTATATCGTCGACCGCAAGAAGGACATGATCCTGGTGTCCGGCTTCAACGTCTACCCGAATGAAATCGAGGACGTGCTGGCGATGATGCCGGGCATCCTGGAAGTGGCGGCCGTGGGTGCGCCCAACGAGAAGTCGGGCGAAGTGGTGAAGGTGGTCATCGTCAAGAAGGACCCGAATCTCACCGAGGAGCAGGTGAAGGAATTCGCCCGCGCCAACCTCACCGGTTACAAGCACCCGCGCATCGTCGAGTTCCGCAAGGAACTGCCCAAGACCAACGTCGGCAAGATCCTGCGCCGCGAGCTGCGTGACGCCAAGCCGGAAGCTTGATGCTTCAGACGTGAGTGCTGAAAGCCTCCCCGGAAACGGGGAGGTTTTTTTTTACCCGTGATCTGAGCGATGGCCAACCCTGATCGCTTCTTGCAACGGCCTGCTTGTCAGCGAGGACTGGCATCCGCGGCCAAAGATCTACTTTAAAGGCGCATGCCTTCGCGGGACTCGTCGTCACCGTTACCAGCAACGGGGACAGGCACGATTGCCGTAGCGCGCTCATCAGACCCGACAAGCGTCAGCGACATCGCCGCGATGGCGGTAACCGTCCCGCCCGCGTCGCCGCGCGAAATCCGATGCCCGGTACTGCGTGGCTGATCAACCACCTGCTGCTGTGGCAGCTCCACTACGGTCCCGCGCACGGCCACCCGATCGCCGGTGCGAAGCCGCGACCCCATGCGCATGGTGAACTCTGCCTCGGCCGGCATGTTGATCGCGGTGTCGTAGCCCTGATCCAACACGAACACCCCATCGGATGTGGCCGGATTGCCATCGCCCTCGTCCTGCAGGAACCAACCGATGGTGGGCGTGCCACGATCGCCTTCGCCCAGCGTCTCCTTGAGCTCCTGGCCGATGTCGTCCCCGTCGCCCATCAGGTTGCGCACAACGATACCTTCGACCAATACCTCACTGCCAAGCACTGGACTGCTCGCCCCCTGCCCTTGCACCTGCCCGATCAGCTGGCGCGCCGGATCCATTGGCTCTACATGGAATTGGCTGCCGGGCAGCGGAAAACCGCAGCCGGCCGTAGCCAATGCCATGCCGAGAATCGTGGGTTTGACTACTGCTGCCTTCCAACGCATGACGTCCGTGCACCCTGCTTTGTTGTAGGAGCGGCGTCAGCCGCGAAGCTCGTAGATTGCCAGATCTCAGAAAATTCCGGACCAGACGCATCCCCGGCTTCGCGGCTGACGCCGCTCCTACAAACACCAGCCGGCCAGCCATTCGGCGAACTGCTACCGCTTGTGGGAGCGGTGTGAACCGGGAAGCTCGTAGATGGTCAGGTTGCGGAGATCCTGAGCCGCCAAGCATTCCCAGCTTCGCGGCTTACGCCGATCCCACAACAGCACTTGCTGTCAGGGCTCTGCGGTCTGCAAGCGGTAGCTGGTGTTGCTCCGGTACTCGACGCCGTTCAATGTGGTGCGCACTTCCACCGCATGCTCACCTTCGCTGAGCTTGGTCGGCAACGCCGCGCGCCACAAATGGCTGGACGGCACGGCTTCGGGCGAGCGGTCGTAGCCACGCAGTTCCTTGGCAAGATCATCGGCGATGTTCTCCACCAGCAAGCGCGGGTCCGCCTGCTTGACCTGCTTCATCGGCTGCCATTCGCCGCCGTCGACACGGAACTCCACCGGCAGACCTTCGTAGCCCATGAACACATTGGCGTAGATGCCCCAGGCCGGGTACGCACCCTGCCGCAGCACCTTCGGTGCATGCAGAGCGATCTGATGGTCCGCAGGCGCGCGAGCAACCCGGTACTCGACGCTGTACTGGCCTTGCTGCCGCACATTGAGCAGGCCGTAGCCATTGGGCGTACCATCGGCCATGGTGGTGTCGGGAATGCCTTGCGCGTCCTTAACTCCGGACCAGAACGCCCCACAGGCCGCGCCAACATTGTATTCGTGCAGTGGCTTGGCACCGTTCCACCCCTGCGCGGCTCCCCAGAACACCTGACTCTGGTTGTGGGTGTGCCCGCTGACAATCAGCGGATGCGGCACCTGCTCCAGCAGTTTGAACAGACGGGTGCGGTCTTCGGCGCGGTAGACGTGGTCGAACAGCGGGATATGGAAGCCCAGCACCACCAGCTTGTCCTTGGGAATGGTGGGCAGATAGGCCTTGAGGAAGGCGAACTGATCCTCGCGCAGACCGCCGACATAGGCCGGCTTCTGACCGGGCTGGGCGATGATGTCGTCCATGCCGATGAACACCATCGAGGCCTCTTCCCAGGCATAGGTGTCCGGGCCGAGCTGGCGATGGAAGCTGGCCAGCGAATCAGCATCGCTGCTCGCACCAAGGTCCATGTCATGGTTACCTGGCACGTGCAGCCACGGCACACCCAGCGAGGTGACCGCCTTGGTCAACGCGGGGTAGAGGCTGGGGTCGTCATTGGTGATATCACCAAGGGTCATGCCCAGGCGCGCCTGATGCTTGCCACGCAGCGGCTCGATGATGTCGCGCTCGAAGTAGCCCACATCCAGTGCGGTGCTGGTCTGGCTATCGGCCAGCAGCAAGGCCTGGAAGCTCGTGGGGGCATTCTTCTCCGGCTTCAGTGCGAACGGGCGGCACTGCCCTTCGCCTGCCTGCGGCCGCCAGATATCAGGCAGGCCATCCCCGCGCTTGGCGGCGCTATAGCCAGCCGGTTTGATGATGAAGATGTTGGGCTGGTTGGAGACTGGCAGCCGGTAGCGGCCATCCTGGCCGGTGCTGACGATATGTTCACCGTCGGAGACGCGAATACCGGCCAGCGGCTTCTCACCTACGTCCTGCTGGCCATTGCCATTGCTGTCGAGGAAAACCACGCCGTCGGCGCAGGAGGCGCTGGCGGCAAATGGCGCGCAGGCCAGCAGCAGGGCGGTCAGCAGGGATGGGCGCATGGAGTCCTCGACGACAATGGGCAGGCGCCCATTATCGCCCCGGGATGCTGCAAAGGCATTGCGGGAGGTGGCGGCGGCACGGTCTTTGTAGGAGCGGCGTAAGCGGCGAAGCCAATACATCTTCCGATCGCAGAGATCCTGCGCCACGAAGCATTGCCAGCATCGCGGCTGATGCTACTCCTACATGCAAACCCTTTAGAGCCGAGCCTTGCCGGCAAAGCCCCTGCCGAGCATGGCTCGGCACTACAGTTGCTCAGCTGGCTGCCTTTTCCGCTGCCTTGGCGTGGCGGTCTTCGAGCACGCCGATCGCATCATCCAGCGACAGCCCGCGAGCGCGCAGCAACACGATCAGGTGGAACAGCAGGTCGGCTGATTCGCCCAGCAATTCGTCATCGCGCTGCACGACGCCGGCAAGTGCGGTTTCCACGCCCTCTTCGCCCACTTTCTGCGCGATGTGCCGTGCGCCCCTCTCGAACAGCTTGGTGGTGTAGCTGTTGAGCGGACGGTCGTGCTCGCGCTGCTTGATCAGGGCATTCAATGCGCCGAGGAAGTTGCCCGGCGCAGCACTGAAACAGCTGGTCTCGCCGGTGTGGCAGGTCGGGCCATGCGGGCGCACGGTGACCAGCAACGTGTCGTTGTCGCAATCACTGCGGATGTCGACCAGATCCAGATGGTTGCCTGAGGTCTCCCCCTTGGTCCACAGCCGCTTCTTGCTACGGCTGAAGAAGGTGACCTTGCCGCTGCTGCGGGTGGTCTCCAGCGCGTCGCGGTCCATATAGCCAAGCATCAGCACACGCAGCGTGGCCTCGTCCTGGATGATGACCGGGATCATGCCGTTGACCTTCTCCCAGTCCAATGCGGCCGGATCAACCGGTTTGAATTCAGTAGACATCCCTAACCTCGATTTGTTGTTCGCGCAGGAACTGCTTCAGTTCCGGAATTGCGATGGCGCCGGAGTGGAACACACTGGCGGCCAAAGCCCCGTCAACGTCAGCCTGTTCGAATACATCAGCGAAATGCTGCGGCGTGCCCGCGCCGCCAGAGGCGATCAACGGAACCGTGCACAGCGCCCGGGCCTGGCGCAACTGTGCAATATCGTACCCCTTGCGCACACCGTCGCTGTCCATGCAGTTCAGCACGATTTCACCTGCGCCGAGGGACTGGACTTCACGCACCCAGTCCAGGGTCAGCCTTGCCTCGGCGCGGGTCTTGCTTGGATCGCCAGTGTAAGAGCGCACCCGCCATTGGCCGTCGGCTTCGCGGATGGAGTCAATGCCGACCACCACGCACTGCTCACCGAAGGCTTCAGCCAACTCCGCGATCAACTGCGGGCGCTCCAGCGCCGGGGTATTGATGGAAATCTTGTCGGCACCGGAATTGAGGACGGCGCGCGCGGTTTCCACATCGCGGATACCGCCGGCCACGCAGAACGGGATGTCGATCAAGCGCGCCACCCGTTCGATCCATGCGCGGTCAACGGAGCGGCCTTCCGGACTGGCGGAGATGTCGTAGAACACCAGCTCATCAGCACCCTGGTCGCGGTAACGCAACGCCAGCTCGGTGATGTCGCCCATGTCGATGTGGTCGCGGAACTTGACGCCCTTGACCACGCGGCCTTCGCGCACGTCCAAACAGGGAATGATGCGCCGGCTCAACATGACAAAGCCTCATCCAGCTGCAGGCGGCCTTCCAGCAAGGCTTTGCCGAGCACGGCACCGCCGCAACCTGCAGCCTTGGCCGCGCGGATGTCGTCGGCGTCACGAACACCGCCCGAGGCCTGCACGGCGACGCCGGGCAGCAATTGCGCCAGATGCGCGTAGAGCTCGATATTCGGACCGGACAGCATGCCGTCGCGGGAAATGTCGGTGCACAGCAGGTGCTTCATGCCGGCCTGCGCGTAACGCTGGGCCAGCTCATCCAGGGTCACGTCTGCGGTTTCGGTCCAACCGTGCACCGGCAAGCGCCAAATGCCGTCTTCACCCTGACGCGTGTCCAGCGCGATGGTCAGCTGCTCGGCGCCGAACTCGGCCAGCCAGGCCAGCACCTGCTCGGGCTGACGTACCGCCAGCGAGCCAATCACCACACGGCTGGCGCCGGCATCAAGCATGCGGGCGACGTCATCGCGGCCACGCACGCCGCCGCCGGTCTGCACCTTCAGTTTGGTGGTCGCTGTGATCTGCTGCAACAAGGGAGCCAAGGTATAGCCGCCGGCCTTGGCCGCATCCAGATCGACCAGGTGCATCCAACTCGCGCCGGTCGCAGCGAATGCCTGCGCGCGCGGCAAGGCGTCGTCACCGTAAGTGGTCTGCTTGGCGTAATCGCCCTGCAACAGGCGCACGACGCGGCCGTCACGGATATCCAGCGCGGGGTAAACAATGAAACTCATGCGGCAATCTCGAGAAAATTCTGCAGGATGCGTGCGCCCGGCCCGGCCGAACGTTCGGGATGGAACTGCGCCCCGCATAGGCGTTCGCGCTGCACCACTGCGGTAAACAGGCCGCCGTGATGACAGGCAGCGACGGTGTCGGAAGTGACAGGAGCGGCGTAGCTGTGCACGAAGTAAGCGCTCGAGCCCAGCGGCACGCCATCGAGCAAGGGCGATTCGCGCAGGGCGAGCAACTTGTTCCAGCCCATGTGCGGCACACGCACGCCGACACCGGGATGCAGGCGGCGGACGATACCCGGCAGCAAGCCAAGGCACTCCACATCACCCTCTTCCGAACGCTCGAACAACAACTGCATGCCCAGGCAGATACCCATCAACGGCACCTGCAGCTCGCGCAGCGGTTGCACCAATCCCTGCGCATGCAGGCGCTTCATGCCTTCGGCCGCAGCACCAACACCGGGCAGTATCACCCGATCAAGGCCGGCCAGGTCCGCGGGCGCGCGCACCATCTGCACGTCTACCTGCAGCCGCTCCAATGCGTAGCGCACCGATCCCAGGTTCGCGCCACCGGCATCAACCAGACCAACCCTGCTCACAACGCGCCCTTGGTGGAGGGCAGCTCGGTGCCCTCCTTGCGGATGGCCTGGCGCAGGGCGCGAGCCAAGGCCTTGAAGCAGGCCTCCACCTTGTGGTGATCGTTCTCGCCTTCCACCTTGAGGTTGAGGTTCAAGCCGCTGGCATCGCATAGCGAGCGGAAGAAATGCGGCACCAGTTCAGTCGGCATGTCGCCAACGCGCTCACGCTTGAACTCGCCGTCGAACACGAAGTACGGGCGGCCACTGAAATCCAACGCGGCGCTGGCAAGCGTCTCGTCCATCGGCAAGGTAAAGCCGTAGCGACCGATGCCGCGCTTGTCACCCAAGGCTTCACGCAAGGCCTGGCCCAGCGCGAGACCGGTGTCCTCGATGGTGTGGTGTTCGTCGATGTGCAGGTCGCCCTTGGCTTCCACTTCCAGCGCAAAGCCGCCATGACGGCCAATCTGGTCGAGCATGTGGTCGAAGAACGGCAAGCCGGTGTTGATCTTCGAGCTGGCCACCTTGTCCAGGTCGACGAACACGCGGATCTGGGTTTCCTTGGTATCGCGCTGTACGGTAGCGCGGCGTGGCGCGTCGGCCAGTTCGTGGGCAATGGCATCCCAGTCCCATTCGCCGCCGAACTGATCGGTGCGCAGCTGGAAACCGCGAATCTTCATGTTGTCGGCAAACTGGATGTCGGTCGGCCGGTCACCAACCATGCCCGAGCGCGCCCAATCGATGCTGCGGTCCTGCAGGTAGGACACCATCATGCCGATGCCGGGCTTGCGATTCGGGCTGTTGTCCTGCGGCCAACTCGGATCGATCAGCACATCGCGGAACGTAATGCCCTGGCTGGCAAAGATCTGCAACATCAAGTCATTCGGGCCGTCAAAGCTGGCCTGCGGATAGCCTTCGGAACCGAGTCCGTCCTGGTTGGAGACGATGACGAACTGATAGCCGGCATCGCGCAGTTTCAGCATCGCCGGGATCACGTTCCTGACGAAGCGGATCTTTTCGTAGGCGTCGATCTGGAAGTCGGCCGGCTCCTCGATCAAGGTGCCATCGCGATCGACAAACAGAATAGGGGTCATGCGGTAAGCTCCAGCGAGGCAAGTGCGTCGAGGACGCGGTCGTTCTGTTCGGGGGTGCCCAAGGTGATGCGCAGGGCGTCCTGCAGCTGCGGCGCGGCACGCTGGTCACGCACCACCACGCCGGCCTGCAGCAGGGCCTGGAATGCGGCTTCAGCATCGCTGAAGCGCACCAGCAGGAAGTTGGCATCCGAGGCATAGACATGACGAACGCCACGCTGCGCCGACAAGGCGATGCACAACCGGCTGCGCTCGCTGCGCACCGTAGCGATGCGGGCGCGCGTCTGCGCAAGTGCTGCATCATCAAGCCCGGAAAGTGCCAACGCCGAACATGGCGTGGGGATCGGATACGGCGCCTGGCAGCACCGCAGCACCGCAATCAGGGCCGCATCAGCAATCACACTGCCAATCCGCGCAGCAGCCAATGCATGCGCCTTGGACAAGGTCCGCAGCACCGCAATATTGTCGAAGCGATCCATCAAGGTAGTGGCGGAAGGCTCATCGGCAAACTCGCCATAGGCCTCGTCAACCACTACCAGTGCCTGCCCGCGCAGGGCTTCGGCCACGGACTGTACCTGCTGCAGCGGAATGCTCAGGCCACCAGGATTGGACGGCGAGCACAGGAATACCAGTTTGGCGTTGCCTTGTTTTGCAGTGGCAATGATGGCGTCGATATCAGGCACCAGCCCCGCATTGCTATCCAACAGCGGCACTTCCAGCGCGGGTGCATTCTGCAGCCGCGCACTGACCGCGTACATGCCGAACACCGGCGGCGTGTACAACACCGCATCACGGCCGGGCACGCACAAGGCGCGCACCAGCAAGTCGATGGCTTCATCGCTGCCGCGACCGATCAACAACTGCTCGGGCTGGCAGCCGTACAAGCTGGCCAGACGTTCGCGCAAGGCCTGCGGCTGGGGATCCGGGTAACGACGGCAACTGGCATCTGCGTCGCCAGGATTCGCCCAAGCGGATTCATTTGCATTGAGCCAGATATCGCCCTGCAGCTTGGCGCTACGCGCCGAGGAATAGCCGCCGAAATCACGCAGGTCTTCGCGTACCAGATCGAGCACACTCACGGCACCACTCCCAGCCGCAACGCAACCGCATTGGCGTGTGCACCCAGGCCTTCGGCCCGGGCCAGGGTCAAGGCACAGGGGCCGATACCGCCGATACCTTCGCGGCTGGCAGCCTGCACGCTGATCTGGTTCTGAAAGCTGGCGACGCTGACGCCGCTGTAGGCGCGGGCCGCGCCGGCGGTCGGCAGCACGTGATTGGTGCCAGAGCAATAGTCACCCAGCGCCTCGGGCGTGTAATCGCCGAGGAACACCGAACCGGCCGCTTCCACCTTGTCCAACCACTGACGCGGCTGGCGCAGGGCGAGAATCAGGTGCTCGGGCGCATAGCGGTTGGAGATCTCGAATGCCTGCGCAATCGAATCCACCTTGATCAGCAGCGACGCACCCAGCGCTTGACGCGCAATCGCCTCGCGGCTGAGCTGTGCGACCTGTATTTCGACCTGCTCCTGTACGGCGGCAATCATCGCTGCATCGTCGCTGAGCAGCAGTACCTGCGAATCCGGACCGTGCTCGGCCTGCGAGAGCAGATCGGCAGCGACAAATGCTGGATTGGCACCGGCATCGGCGATCACCAGCACTTCCGAAGGACCGGCGGGCATATCGATGGCAGCAGCGCCTGCCTGGGCCACCTGCTGCTTGGCTTCGGTGACAAAACTGTTGCCTGGCCCGAACAGCTTGTCACAGGACGGCACCGAGCCGCTGCCGTATGCCATGGCTGCAATCGCCTGTGCGCCACCGATCTTGAACACGCGGTGCACGCCAGTCAGTCGCGCGGCAACCAGTACTGCAGGGTCGGCCGTGCCATCCTTGCGCGGCGGCGTGCACAACACCACTTCGCGGCAACCTGCCAGCTTGGCGGGAACACCAAGCATCAATGCAGTGGACGGTAACGGCGCGCTGCCCGCCGGGACGTACAAACCAACCCGCATAATCGGGCGAATGACCTTTTCGCAGACCACGCCCGGCGCGGTTTCCACGCTGTAGGGTTGGGCTACGCCAGCGCGGTGAAAGGTATCGATGCGATCTGCGGCCTGCTGCATGGCGATGCGCAGTTCTGCCGACACCGCCAGTTCGGCAGCGGCGAATTCTGCTTCGCTGACTTCAAAACGCTCCGGTGCGATGCCATCGAAGCGCTGGGTGATCTCACGCAAAGCAGCGTCGCCGCGCGTGCGCACCTGCTCGATCAAGCCAGCGACGGAATCGCGGGTCTGCCCGGCAACAGTCTGTACCGGACGGGTCAGGGCGCGCACCTGTGCATTGGCGTCGAGCGCGTTCCAATCGAGGATGTTCATACCAGCGACTTCTCCACCGCCAACACCATCAGGCCCTGGGCACCTGCACGTTCCAGTTCCTCGAGCCGTTGCCAGCTGAGTGCACCACTGCACATCGTCTGCAGGCGCACGGCGTCACCCTGCCCCGGCAAGCGCAGCAACGGCTCGGCGTCGGGCAGCAGACGGGCCAATGCTTCGACACGCTCTTCAGCGGCTGAGAACATCAGCAATTTCTGGTCCTGCACCTTGCTCAAACCGTCGAGACGGCGCAGCAGCATTGCCATCAGGCCCGCACGGGCGTCATCCAGTTCGTGCACCGGCCCGGCCAGCACCGCTTCGCTTTCCAGCAGCACTTCCACAGGCTTGAGCTGGTTCGCGGCCAGGGTTGCACCACTGGAAACCAGATCGCAGATCAATTCAGCGGTGCCGAGCTTTGGTGCGATTTCCACCGAACCGGACAACTCAACGACCTGCGCGTCGACACCCTTGTCTTTCAGCCAGGCGGCAAGGATGGCCGGATAGCTGGTGGCGATGCGCTTGCCCTGCAGCATCTGCACGCCCTGCCAATCCCAGTCTTCCGGCACTGCGATCATCAAACGGCAGGAGCCGAAACCGAGGCCACGCAACGGTTGGTAAGCGTCCGCCAGGCCGATCTGGCGACGGGCCTTGGCCTGTTCATCCAGCTCGTTCAAGCCGACCACGCCGAGGTCGCAGACGCCGTCGGCGATCAGGCCCGGAATGTCGTCATCACGCACCAGCAGCAGGTCCACCGGCAGCGATTCGCCGAAGCAGAACAGCTTGTCGCGGCTCTGCCGCCAGCTCAGCCCGCAAGCCGCCAACAGGCTGCGCGCGGGATCGGCCAGACGGCCGCTTTTCTGGATGGCGATACGCAGCCGGTCGCGTGCCGGGGCGGAGGTTGAAGCACTCATGGGGTTATCTCAGTTGGATTCGGTTTTGCGCGCGGCGAGACGGTCGATGGCAGCGGCATAGCCGCCGGCACCGTGCTCGAGCGAACGCGCAACCCGACCGATGGTGGTGACGCTCACCCCGGTCAGGTCATAGATCTCGCGATAAGGCACACCCTTGCGCAGCAAGGGAACCACCCGCCAGCGGTCAGCCATGGCTTCCAGCTCAGCCGGCGTGCACAGATCGCGCAGGAATGCCTGCACCTCCTGCGGCTTGTCCAGCGCAGCCAACGTACGCGCCAACGCCTTCAACGGGGCGTCGGATGGCTTTTCACGTTCGATGTCAGGGCGTGTCTTCATCATGTATCAATGTAATAGCGTGCTAATACATTAGTGCGAAATTGACCTTGAGTCAAACCGCCCAATTCACCAACTGTAGTGCCGAGCCATGCTCGGGGGGCTTTCCCGGCAAAGCCCCAGCCGAACATGGTTCGGCTCTACAGGCGGAGCGCGCACTGATATCTGCGAAAGGCCAACCCCTCCCCAGCCCTCCCCTTCGCTGCGCGAAAGGGAGGGGGCAGAAGCGATAGTGCCGAGCCATGCTCGGCAAGGGGCTTTCCCGGCAAAGCCCCAGCCGAACATGGTTCGGCTCTACAGGCGGAGCGCGCACTGATATCTGCGAAAGGCCAGCCCCTCCCCAGCCCTCCCCTTCGCTGCGCGAAAGGGAGGGGGCGGAAGCGGTAGTGCCGAGCCATGCTCGGCAAGATGCTTTCCCGGTAGCGCCCCAGCCGAACATGATTCGGCTCTACAGGTGGAGCGCGCACTGATATCTGCGAAAGGCCAACCCCTCCCCAGCCCTCCCCTTCGCTGCGTGAAAGGGAGGGGGCAGAAACGGCAGTGCCGAGCCATGCTCGGCCGGGACCTTCCCGGCGATGCCCCAGTCGAGCATGGCTCGGCCCTACAGATCAAAAAAAAGCCCCGCTATGCGGGGCTTTTCATCAGCGCGCCATCGCGCGGGTCTGTTCCAGCTCTACCTGCAGGGTAGACGCCAGCTCATCCCTGGCAACTTCGAACTGCTGTTCACGAAGCAGATCCTTCACCGCGACCACGCCACGCGCCAGCTCATCCTCACCGGCCAACACCACGAAGCGGATACCGGCCTTGGCCGCGTACTGGAACTGCTTGCCGATCTTCTTCGGCTCCATCTGCACTTCGGTATTGATGCCGCCAGCCCGCAGGCGACGGGCGATATCCAGTGACTGCGGCATCGCCGCCTCGTCCATCAACGCGACCATCGCATGCACGCTGCTTTCGGCGATTCCATCGATAAGATTGGCCTCGCGCAGCTGCCAGAACAAACGGGTCAAGCCGATCGAGATACCAACGCCCGGCAGCTTGGACTTGGTGTAGTGGCTGGCCAGGTCGTCATAACGGCCGCCCGAGCAGATCGAGCCGATCTGCGGGTGATCAACCAAGCTGGTCTCGTACACCGTGCCGGTGTAGTAATCCAGGCCACGGGCGATGGAGAAATTCAGGCAATACGCGGTTTCCGGCACGCCCAGTGCCTTCACCAGCTCCAGCACTTCACGCAATTCGGCCGCACCGGTACGCAGCGATTCGCTGGCCGAGTCGCCTGCAGCGGCCAACACCGCGTCGATCTGCGCCAGTGCATCCGCATGCGAGCTGGAGCGGACCTCGACGAACGACAGGATGCGATCGACGGCGTCAGCCGGCAGACCAAAATCGGGACCAACCAGGGTTTCACGCACATAGTCCGGGCCACGCTTGTCGAGCTTGTCGACCTCGCGCAGCACCAGCGCCTGCTGCCCGGCATCCACAACGCCCTGCGCTTCGAAGAAACCACGCATCAGCTTGCGGTTGTTCAGCTGAACGGCGAAGTTGCCGATGCGCAGCTCCGAGAACACTGCGTAGATGACGGCCAGCACCTCCGCGTCGTAACGGATGCTCAACGTGTCCTTGCCGATCACATCGACGTCGCACTGGTAGAACTCGCGGAAGCGCCCACGCTGGGCACGTTCGCCACGGTAGACACGCTGCATCTGGTAACGACGGAACGGGAAGCTCAGGTCGTGCTCGTGCTCGGCCACGTAACGGGCCAGCGGCACGGTCAGGTCGAAGCGCAGCGCCATCTCCGGCAGGCCGCCCTTGTCGGCCGACTCGGCGGCATTGGCCAGCGCACCGGTGGACTGCACGAAGTACACCTGGCGCTCGGTCTCGCCGCCGGATTTGGTCAGCAGCACATCGGACAGCTCGAACACCGGGGTTTCCACCGGCAGGAACCCGAAGCGCTCGTAGTTGCGGCGGATGACGTCCAGCATGCGCTGGAACGCGATCTGCTCGCGCGGCAACAATTCCATGATGCCGGGCGGGGTACGGGGCTTGATCACGGGCAAAACTCCTGCAACTCAATAGGGGGAACGGTCGCCAATTCTAGCCGCACACCGCCCGTCTGGCCGCATGAAGTACAATTTAGGGCACCCTCCCCCCCATGCTGTAGACATGTCCCGGCCAGCCCAAGGCACCGAGCAATACCCCGTTTCGTCTATTGCCCCCGAAGGCAATGGCGGGCGCGAGTGCCTGCAGTGCTCGGTCCGCCATCTGTCGGTGTGCTCAGCCCTGTCCTGTGATGAGGTACATGCGTTGGAGCAGATAACCGTCTCCACGCCAGTCGCCATGGGCACTACGCTGGCGCGTGCCGGTGAGCCGCGCGCTTATGTCTATACAGTAACCGAGGGCGCGCTGCGCCTGGTGCGCACCCTGGCCGATGGGCGCCGCCAGGTGAACGGCTTCGTACTGCCGGGCGATTATCTGGGCCTGAGCGGCAGCGACCACCATCGCTACGATATCGAGGCCATTGCCGACAGCCGGGTCTGCCGGGTGCCGACCACGCAGATGCGCGATCTGCGCCAACGTTACCCGCACCTGGAACGCAAGCTGCTGCAACGCGCCTGCCAGGAGCTGGACGCAGCCCAGGACAACGCACTTGCACTGGCCCGCCTGCAGCCGCCGGAGCGGCTGGCTGACTTCCTGCTGCGCCTGGCTGCCCGTGAGGCAACCTTGAACGGCCGCAGCAGCAACCGGGTCTCCTTGCCGATGGGCCGTGGCGATATCGCCGACCATCTTGGCCTGACCATGGAAACCGTGAGCCGTACCTTCACCAAGCTGCGCCAGCAGGGTCTGATCGCCCTGCCCCACCTGAACGTGGTGGAGATCCTGGATTTCGCCGAACTGCAACAGCTGGCCAACGACGAGTTCTGAGGCCTCACCTGTAGAGCCGAGCCATGCCCGGCTGAAGCATTACCGGTGAAGCCTCCTGCCGAGCATGGCTCGGCACTACCTCCTACAGCAGCTTTTCGCGCAGGGCCAGGTAATCCGGTGCGCAGGGTTCGGCGTGGGCTGGACGCTTCAACAGCTCGGCCAACGCAGGCGGCACTTCTACTTCACGACCGATCAGCGGCTCGACCACCGACTCGAATTTGGCCGGGTGCGCGGTCGCTGCCACCGCCCAATGCTGATCCGGCGCTGCACTGCCATTGGCACGCAGCTGCTCCAGAACGTGCACCGCCGTGGCGGTATGCGGACAGAACACTTCGCCGTACTCATCATGGCGGCGAGCGATGGTCTCGCGGATGGTGGCATCGTCCACCGCCTGCGAGGTGAAGGCAGCGCGCAGTGCTGCATCATCGCCCTTGTACAGCCAGCGCAGTCGTTCGAAATTGCTCGGGGCACCTACGTCCATCGCATTGGCAAGCGTGGCGACACTCGCCTTCGGCGCGTAGTCACCGCCATTGAAGTACTCAGGCAATACACGGTTGGCATTGGTCGCCAGCACGATACGCCCCAACGGCACACCCAGCGCGCGCGCCATCACTGCCGCCATCGCGTTGCCAAGGTTCCCGGTGGGAATGACGAAATTCAGCAGTGCGCCGTGCGCGGCCTGATGGCTCAGCGCCGCGTGTGCGTAGTAGCTCATCTGCGGCAACAGGCGGCCGAGGCTGATGCTGTTGGCCGAGCTCAACGGCACCCGCGCCTGCAGATCGGTATCGCCCAGCGCCTGCTTGGCCATGGCCTGGCAATCGTCGAACGACCCGGCCACGCGCAGCGCGCGGATATTGCCGCCCAGACAGCCAAGCTGATGCGCCTGACGCGGCGATACACGCCCATCCGGGTACAGCACCACGACTTGAAGGTTGGGCTGATTGTGGAAGGCTGCAGCGACGGCAGCACCGGTGTCACCAGACGTTGCGACCACGATGGTCAGCGGACGCTCCTGCCCTGCACGCAAGCGCGACAGGCTCGCAGCGAGGAATCGCGCACCGAAATCCTTGAACGCCGCAGTGGGACCGTGGAACAGCTCCAGCACATGATCGTTGCGGGTCGCCAAGGCCTGCAGTGGCGCCGGGAAGTCGAAGGCTTCGCTGCAGATCTTCGGTAATTCGGATGCCAGGGTGTCGTCAGCGAAGAAGGGCTGCAGCAGCTCGGTAGCGGTCGCGGCGAGCGTGTCGCCCAACTGCAAGCTGCGTACGGCCGGCATCGTTTCGGGTACGTACAAGCCACCATCAGGTGCCAGACCGGCCGCAATGGCCTGGCTCAGCGTAGCGGCGGGGGAAGCGTTGCGGGTGGAGATGAAGTTCATTCGGAAATCCGCGAAATGGTTGGTGTGCTGCTCTGGACTCGAGACCCGCGCAAGGATCCCCCTCACCCCAACCCCTCTCCCGATGGGAGAGGGGCTATCAGGCTTAGAGCAGTCTGGCGCCGGGGCTGTTGATCGGGCTTACCCAGCTTTGGCTGTCGAAACCTGCCGCAGCGAAGGCTGCCTGCACCTTGGGCGCGGCAGCCAACGCAGCGTCCCGGTCTTCAAACCAGGCAAAGACACTGGGACCTGCGCCGGAGATGCTTGCACCCATCGCGCCTGCAGCCAGAGCGGCGGCCTTGGCCGCGTCGAAGCCGACAATCAGGGGCGCACGCCGCGGCTCGACCAGAACATCGGCCAAGCCCGCCCGCACCAGGCCCGCATCGCCGGCATGGCAACCGGCCAGTACCAGGGCCAGATTGCTGCTCTGCGCGACAAACTCCTTCAGTGCATAGCTGCCCTGCAACGCCTCCCGTGCGCGCCGCGTTTCCAGCAACGCCTCCGGATGCACCAGCAGGCTATGCCAGTGCGCGGGCACCGGCACCGGCACCAATCGCTCCAAGGTAGAGAGCACCAAACCACCGAGGAACATCGGGCCAAGGTTGTCGCCGTGGCGGCTGCCACTGGCCACCGCCTCGCCTTCCAATGAGTACCGGTAAAGCTGCTCGCGGCTCAGCGGCACATCGAGCAAGGCATTGGCAGCGACCAAGGCCGCCACACAGGACGCAGCCGAGCCGCCCATGCCCGAACTCAGCGGTATGCCCTTGTCGATCTCCAGTTCGAAACCGAACGGCAGCGCCAGCGCCTCGCGCAAGGCAATAAGCGCCGCACCTGCGGTATTGCTGGGCGCATCCAGCGGCAACTCCACCGCCGAACCGCGAATGGCGACGATGCGCACTTCCGGCGCATCAATGCGACGTACCGTAACCGTGTCGCCAACGTCAGGCACTGCATAGCCCAGCAGATCAAAGCCGACCGCCACATTGGCCACCGACGCCGGCGAGAATGCCCGCGCCTGGCGTGCCACGGAACTGTTCAACACGCCGCTCACAATCGCGCTCCCTCGCCCGCCGCCACTCGCAGCACATCGGCAAACACGCCGGCCGCCGTCACCTCCGGGCCAGCACCCGGGCCCTGCACCACCAAGGGGTTGTCGCAGTAACGACGGGTGGTGAACTGCACCACGTTGTCGGTCAGGCGCAGGTTTGCGAAGGCATGTTCACCGGGCAGCTCCACAAGGCCGACGCTGGGCTGCTGCCCCGGCTTGAACTGGGCGACATAGCGCAGCACATTGCCGCGCGCCCGCGCATCGGCCAGGCGTTGCGCAAAGCCCGCGTCCACCTCATGCAGGCGTGCCATGAAATCGTCGACGCTCGCGCCCTGCAATGCAGCGGGCACCAGGCTTTCCACCGCCACGTCTTCCAGGCTCAACTCATACCCGGCTTCGCGGGCGAGGATCACCAGCTTGCGGGCCACATCCACACCGGACAAGTCGTCACGCGGGTCCGGCTCGGTGTAGCCCATACCACGCGCCTGCGTGACCAACTCGGAGAACGGCACGCTGCCATCGTATTTATTGAACAACCAGGCCAATGTGCCGGAGAAAATGCCGGCGATCGCCGTCACGTCATCACCGGTATCGACCAGATCACGCAGCGTGGTGATCACCGGCAGACCCGCCCCCACCGTGGCTTCGTAGCGGAAGCGTGCACCGGTAGACGCCGCCGCCTCGCGGATCGCCTGGTAGCGTGCCAGCGGACCGGAGCCTGCCTGCTTGTTCGGGGTGACCACATGGATGCCGGCGGCCAACCAACCGGCATAGCGATCAGCGACTTCGGCACTGCCACTGCAATCGATGATCAGCGTATGCGGCAGACGCGCCGACAACAGATGCTCGGTGAACAGATCAAGATCATTCGGCAACGCTGCCGAGTCAAATGCGGCCTTCCAGTTGCCGTGCATGCCACGCTGGTCGAGCACCATGCGGTTGCGCGAAGCGACTGCACGAAGGCGTAGATCCAGCTTGGCCCTGGCCAGCAGCGCCGCTTCGGACGCATACAACTGCTCAAGCAAGGCCGCGCCGACATTGCCCGGCCCGATCACGCCGACCGAGAAGGTCTGTGGCGACAACCAGAAGCCGGCGTGCGCGGCGCGCAGCGCCTTGGTCGCATCGCAGGCTTCGATCGCGACCGAGATGTTGCGTTCGGACGAGCCCTGCGCGATGGCCAGGATATTGACCTGTGCGCGACCCAGCGATTCGAACAGACGTGCGGCAACGCCCGGCTGGCCAGCCATGCCATCACCCACCGCTGCAAGCACGCTCACCCCGCTGGTGAGCTGCACGCGCTGCACCTGGCCCGCTGCCAACTCATGCGAGAACGCCTGGGTCAGTGCGTCACGGGCGAACTCTGCCTCGGCCTGCTTCACCACGCAGCAGATCGAATGCTCCGATGAACCCTGCGAGATCATCACCACCGACACATGCGCGTTGCGCAGCGCCGAGAACACGCGTTCAGCGGTACCTGGCACACCGATCAGGCCGGTACCTTCGACATTCAATACCGCAAGATCCGCACTCAGGGTCAGGCCCTTGATCGGACCACCGCTGGAGCTGTCGGCGGTGATGCGGGTACCCGGATGATCCGGATGGAAGGTGTTGCGGATGATGATCGGCAGACCGCGCTCGATGGCCGGCGACATGGTCTGCGGATGCACCACCTTGGCACCGAAGTAAGCCAGTTCGCAGGCTTCGTCATAGCTCAGTGCGTCCAGTTGCACTGCTTCCGGAACCACCCGCGGGTCAGCCGAGAGCACGCCATCGACGTCGGTCCAGATATGCAGTTCGTCTGCGGCAAACAAGGCGGCAAAGATGGCGCCGGAGAAATCACTGCCATTGCGCCCCAAGGTGGTGATGTTGCCCTTGCGGTCGCGGGCGACAAAACCGGTAACCACCAGCCGCTGCGCCGGGTGCGATTCGCGCCACAACGCCAGCTTGGCAGCGCTGGACTTCCAATCGACATCAACGCCAAGCTCGCCATGGTTGACCACCAGAACGTCGCGCGCATCCAGAATGTCGGCGTCTTCGCCCAAGGCCTGCAGGTGGTGACCCAACAGGTGGGCCGAAAACACTTCGCCCAGGCCCTGCACGCGGTCCAGCACTTCCTGGGGTAACTCACCAATCACGGCCAACGCCGCCAGAATCTCGCGCAGACGCTCGAAACGCGCATCCAGCCATTCGATGGTCAGCCCGGAGTGCTCTCCCAGCAACGCCACGGCGGCACCACGATGGCGCGCCCGCAACTCATGCCAGCGCTCATCCCAGGCCGGGTCCGCTGCTGCCGCAGCCTTGGCTAGGCCGATCAACGCATCGGTCACGCCCTTCATCGCCGACACCACGGTCACCTGCACGGTCTCGTCGCGGGCCAGCAACAGCTGCGCCACATGACGGTAACGCTCGGCATCGGCGACCGAAGTGCCGCCGAATTTGTGCACCACGGTGCGAACGGCAGCGTTCGCGGCGGAATCGGCGGGAGAAGCAGCAACTGACGACATCGGAAGAACCTCGGCTGGAGGCCCCGACACGCATCTTGATGGGGTTCCCCCGCATCCTGATCCGGGTGCGGGGCCGTGGTTTTCGGAAATTACGCGAAGACGACGGGCCGCACCGGGCTAATGGTGACGGTAATAGTGGTGGTGGTAATGGCGCCGCCGAACCCGGCCACGCGCACCTGCCCGCCGGAAGGCGACTGCAAGAGGCTGACGAGGGGCTGCGGGCTGCTCATGGCCTTCAAGAGACAACAGCCGGGATCAGGCTGTCAAGTGCTGCGTTGCAAAAACACAGATAAAGGCAACGTCGCCAAACCTGCTGCTAAAAGTTGCAAATGTCATCAAGCGCGAACGTCGCGCATTTAACCGACAAGCAGCGCGCAACAACTGCTTCACTGCTGCGGGCGCTGCCTGCGGAACTTGCAGGCCAACTATCGCCCGCAAGCAATCGAAAGCAGCATCGCAGTCCCGCTTTCGCCACCTGACTGCGCAGGATTCTCAGGCCGAAGCTGGCGCTACCGCCTTCGGCCGGTGCGCCGCGGCGCTCCAGACCACGCCGACCAGAAGGCAGAGCGCAGCAACAATCTCGATCGCCACTGGCCAGCGCTGCTGCCAAAGGAAGCCGTAGAGCAGCCCGAACAAGGTCTCGAACACGATCATCTGCCCGCCCAGGGTCAGCGGCAGCGCGCGGCTGGCGCGGTTCCAGCAGGCATTGCCCAGGATCGAGGCAAACACCGCCACCGCAGCGGCCATCGCCCAGAAGCCCGCCCATTCGCGCCCCGTATGGCCTGCCCCGCCATCGGCGAAGGCGAGCGGCGCCAGCAGCAAGGCCAGGCCACCGGTTGCCACGCCCGTCAGCAGCGACCAATCATGCCCGGATACATCGGGCACCTTGGCCAACCAACGGGTATTGCCCACCGAATAGGCCGTCCACGACAACAGCGCGCCGACCCCGCACAGCAGCCCGATCAAGCGCTGGCCCGGGTTGCCCTGGACATGGGTGGAGCCCATGGCTTCGACCCCCATCAGCACCACGCCCGCCACGCACAGCACCAGCGCCGGGGCCAGGCGGATCAGCGGGACAGCGCCTGGCTCGCGCGCACCAACCACCGCTACCAACACCGGCACCATGCCAACGATCAGCGCCGCCGCCGCGCCGCCACTCCATTGCACGCATAGCGACAGCAGCACGAAATAGATCAGATTGCCGAGCAGGCTCAACCACGTGAGCGCCGTCCATTCGACCTTGCCAATGCGGGCACGCAGCGCCGGCCAGCGCGGCACCAGCAATACGATCGCAATCAGCCCATAAACTAGATACCGCGCCGCAGCCAGCTGCAACGGGGAGAAATCCGACAATACTGCGGGCGCAAGGAACACCAGGCCCCACAGCGCCCCCGAGGCCACACCATTGGCGATACCGCCCGCCATCCGATCTTTCATCAAACCACCCACGTCCTCAGCAACCGCCACAGTTTCCGACCACTGCAGCCCTGTGTATTGACCCAGGCTTCGCCGTTTTTGACCCTGGCTACACCTGCAACTGCCGCCGGTAGCGTCCCGGGGTGATGCCAAGTTCGCGGCGCATGGCCCGGGTGAGCGCACTCTGGTCGGAGTAGCCAGCCTGCTGTGCAATCCGTGCCAGTGGTAGTAGACCTTCGGCGATCCGCTGCTTCGCCCATTCCAGGCGTTGGCGCTGCAGCCACTGGACAGGGCTGCAGTCCAGTTCACGACGGAACGCTGCGCGCAGTGCGGTCAGGCCCAACCCCGCCTCATTCGCCATGCGCGCCAGCGACCAGTCCTGCCCCGGGGCAACACGGATCCGCTCGCACAAGCGCTGCAGGCGCCCATCGCGGCGTTGTCGGCCCTGCGCGAGAACCGCATCCAGCAGCAATGGCAGCACTTGCCGCGTCAGCGCCGGCGCCAACTGCGCCCGCCCCTCCGCCGCCTGCTCCACATAGGCCAGCAGATGCCTCGCCGCCGGAGGCAGAACAAAGAATGGGCGTTGCCGCCCGGTTTCCAGCTGCGCGTCGTCCAGCCGCGATGCGTCGCAGTCCACGATCAGGAAACGGTTGCGCCCCTGCGCCTGCTGCACATGCAAGGCACCGGGCGCGACAAACGCCGCACGCTGCGGGTCCAGCCACCCACCGCGCCCCTCCACCTCAAGCTCCAGCATGCCGTGCAGCGGCAGGACCAACTGCACGTGCGCATGCCGATGGCCATGACCGGTACAGCCATAGCTGCGGAAGCTCAGGGAATCGTCTGCATGCATAGCGGGCACCGCGGAACAGGCAGTGCGGCGCTGGGCCGTCGGCCATGCGAGGGTGGTGGCCCCGACACGATTCGAACGTGCGACCTGTCCCTTAGGAGGGGATCGCAATGAGCCGCAAGCCATTGAAATATATATAAATTAAAACTGTAATGACAATTCTTCGGACAACTTCGTGCATGTCCCCTCTGGAGGGACCGCTCTTTGAAAAAGAGCGAAAGCAAACTCACCGCATGCTAGACACGGCGAAAAATGGTGGCCCCGGAGGGACTTGAACCCCCAACTCAGTCTTAGGAGGACCGCGCGTTATCCAGTTATGCCACGGGGCCATTCACGTGAAGGATACAGGACTGCAAGCATGCGACCAAGATGCGCTGAGACGACACATCCGACCAATAAAAAAGAGGCCCCCCAATGGGAGGCCTCTTCTTGGATGTCATTACTTCTCTTTACGAACACCCTTGAACGGCTTGCCGTCAGACTTCACGTCCATGAATCGGCCGGTATTCGTATCACGCTTTACGAAGTGTCCAGACGGGGTTTGTGTCTGGGAACGTTCGCGGACAGCGCCGTTGCGGTGTCCATCACCCTTAGGTGGATTAGTAGCCATTGTTGCTCCTCGCTTTCAAATGGGGACTGGCATCGTTGACCCATGTCAGGAGTGCATCGAGGACTGGTGGCCAGACAGCATTGCTGTCTGGCCACCCCGCATCGGCGAGATTACTTCTGCTCGTCGTCACGCACCCAGATCGGCCAAGCCTTCAGCCCTTTCGAAGCGGCATGCAATTTCTTGCCGTTTGGAAGGGTGATCACAGGCCGATAAATCAGCCTGTAGCCGGGGCGATGGGGGGTCGTCGAAGTCTGTTCTGACATCGTCGCGATACCTCATACAAGTGATGCCCATCTAGGAACTCGCGAGGAATTAGCACTCTATTGACAGGCCGAAGAGAAAAAACGACAATCTTCGGCCTGCCTTGGCGGGCAGAGTGAAATCCTCCCAAGACCGCACGATGCTGGGCATCGTACAAATGCGGTTTTACGGTCCTATCAGCCCATAGGACCGATAGAAAACTCAAGTTGTTAAGGCGGCGATGCCGCAACAAGGCTCAACCTCAGTGTTGGGCCTTAGTCATATCCTGAATACGCTACCACAATTTGTGATGTGCGTCCAGAAATTTCCAAATTATTTACACTCTGTTCGATGTACCGAACGATGCGTAGTGTGCCCATCCCGTTCGCTACTGTCAATGGAAAAGTTCGGTATAGTGGTATAAATAAATTTTAATGAAATATTAACAAATCCTATGACTACGACTCTAGGCGAAAAAATTAGACTTCTCCGCAAGGAAAGGCACCTCACTCTTGATGCACTAGCTATTGCTGCTGGGATGAGCAAAAGCTACCTATGGGAGCTTGAGAACAGGCCCTCACCTCGCCCATCAGCGGAAAAGTTGGATGCTCTTGCTAGAGTTCTCGGGCGCACCGTGTCGTTCTTCTTGGAAGAAGAAGCCAACACGCCCGAAGAAACACAGATAGATGAGGCCTTTTTCCGAAACTACAAAGACCTTGATGCAGACGGCAAGCAAGTCATGCGGAAGATCATGGAGTCCTTCAAGAAACCGCAGGTCAAATGACGCACACACTCACACCATCGAAGGCTGCATACAAACTTACACACGTTCTAGACACCTTCGCCGATGCTCACGGTTCAACACGCTTCCCTGTAGACGTGGCAGAACTTGCCTTGAATGCAGCCTCTCTTTTTGGCTGGAAAGATTCCATCACTCAAGTTCAAGCCGCTGACATCAAAAATTTCGAAGGAGCATTGTTCTCCAACGATGACCGAAGCGAGTGGTGCCTGCTGTACAACAACGCCATCAAGTCTAACGGGCGAATTCGTTTTACACAGGCCCATGAACTAGGTCACTACATCCTTCATCGCCACCAGAAAGACTCCTTCAATTGCTCTGAAGATGACGTAGTCAATCGTGATGCCGAAGAAACTTCAATCGAAGCACAGGCTGACACTTTCGCAGCAACGTTACTGATGCCGCTCAACGACTTCCGCGACCAAGTTGGGACCGCATCTGACTTAGAGTCCCTTGGAGCATGTGCGGAGCGTTACGGCACATCACTGACAGCCACGGTACTGCGCTGGCTCAAAGACACTGATCAACAGGCCGTCCTGATCAATCACCGCGACGGCTACATGCGATGGGCCTACTCAAGTAAGGCGGCCAAAAAGAATGGAGCATTCTTCCGTTCACGCAAGCAGATCATTGAAATACCAGAAAATTCAATTGCCGCCAACGAATCCATAACCAGCGACCGCAGCGGAACCGAAGTATCTGCGCGCGTGTGGTTCCCCCACGCGCCTCCGCATCTTTCACTTCGAGAAATGAAGATTACCTCTGGGGAGTACGACACAGCGCTCACTCTTCTTGTGTTGCCACGGGGCTCCACTGCTTGGCCTCCATTCGACGGCACTGAATGAATTTTTCAAGGGTCTTAGCAAGCCCCTTACCTCTCAGCATGGGCGGACATCCATTCATCCCAAGAATGTCGGCGATCTTCTCCACACAATAGCCGGGGGCGCGCATTAGCCCTTCATCCCTCTGTGCATCAGCATTTGAGAAGTCACGCGGTGGTGCTAGCCTTCACGTATTAACAGGGGATGGCTATATGAGCACAAGGAAGCGTCAGTCCGTTCTAACCGCGTTGGCATTAGTTGCATCAAGCACTGCGCTAGCCGCAGACCTGCCCTATCCAACCTTCGGGCAGGTGCACAACACTGTAGAGAACGGCTGGCTAACGTACGAATGCACGCCACCCGAACACGGCTTGCTGACGTGCTCATTCGTCCAGACCAGCATCAGACAAGCGTTGAGCGAGATTGAGGCCGCCAAGCGTCTCGCCGAAGAAACCAACGATCTAGCCGACTCGCTAGCCAAAGACTACAAGACCACACCCACTAGGATCTACGACAGTCCGCAATGGAAGGAACTGTGCAACATGGCCAGCCAGATGGCTGCCATTCTGGACGGTGTCACGCCTGCAGATACGCCACCCGAAGCACTACGGAATCTCAGCCGTCTCAATGCAGTGCAGAAAAAAGACATGCACGCTTGGGCCGAGGCCATAGGCCAGTCCTGTACAACCCGCACACTCGAAGGTGTCCGCAATTCCATTGCCCTGTCCTTGGGTTCGGAACGGCGCACTTGCAACATTGGAACCAACCCCTTCACGCAGACCTTCAAGGCCCAGTATTCCGGGGACACTTTTCAAGCATGGGTAGTGGCGGACAGCAGGCCTGTAGGAGACTGCGGCGTCATCAACGTGTCGCGCCTCGTACCGGAGACTACCAAGCCCGGTGATAAGCCGTACTTATGGCGGTACTACGCACGTAAGGTGGTCACCAACCCCACGGCCGATGTCCTGCTGATGAAGTGCAGCGACCTAGACGAAAGAGAATATCTGTACGACTGGCGACAGCAGTCCATCCCGCTGCAATGTGATTACATCAAACCGGGGATGTGAGCGCCCGAGCCAGAATTGTCCCTCTGCCCCGCCGCATTGCTTACGAAATCAGCGATTGTCACTCTTGCACCCCCAACTACCGCGTAAATGGGGGACACCACACTCACCAAACTCTTGCACCGACACGGCCGCGCCAAACGAAATGATATACGTAACAAAGGCCAATCCAATCGCTTCCACACAGATTAACAAAGCATTTGAAACTCAACTACTCCCTCTCCGCCCAAGAATCAATCAACTCTAGCGCAAGTTCCGAACTCGAAGCGACCACAGGCTCTATCACAACCCAAAGAAATAAACAAACCATAAAACCTAAAAAAAGCGGCCAATAGAGAAAGTGCCCCTTCATCAGAATTGCCGCAAACAACAACCCAGCCCCTACCGCCGTCAATAACAACTTTTTACTGGATCTATTATCCACACTAGGAAAAACAGAAATCATCTTAGTGATTTTCTTTCTAAGCGTCAAAACCAGAGGACCATCATCAGGAGTCGGCTTACACACTTCAGAAACAAATAATTCACAATTCATATGATCAAAAATCTGTTTGAAAGCCTTAGCACGGCCCGGACCGCCTTTCCTCACGATAACTGCACCGCCCGCAAGACTTTTCATTCTCTTTCTAAAAACGGAATAGATCTCAACTGATCGATCGAAATCGGAGGAAATGAAAGAGTTCGGAACAGCCCAATTAGAGCCATCTTTATACAAAAAAAGGCCGAGCGAATTCATGCCTTCAGAATCCAACCACTTCTTGAATTCCGAATGCTTATCACCATCTCTTATGACATCGTCCAATCCACTACCGAGAGATGCCCTGATCTCATCAAGAACCTGACGAGCAGATATCTGCGTAATTCGAGATAAAAACGCCCTGTGATCGTAGATTATTGAGATCGCCGACTTGGGACTAGCGAAATAATCCCCGTAAACCCCACCAAGTTGTAGCGGCCCTTCAAAATCCTGCCACCTCAGCCACCTCGTACTTAGATTCCACATCCCTTGCGATTCACAAAGTCTAGCGCACTCCGCAAGACTCTCAATGCGGCCAACCCAGTAATCATCACCGGAATATGTGCCCCTCCTACTCTTCAATTCTTCTGCATTGAACAATATCCGAAGACGCGACAACCAACACCCATTTCTATCAGTCGAGATGTATGGAGAATCCAAACTAATCCATTCAGGAAATTCGACCCAATTAACAGCACTCATATTGAACAGCGGCTTGTCGTAGTATTCCAAACATTCCGCCTCATCATCCCAGTACGAGCTACAACTGAAGTCCCCTTCTTGCAAGTTCTCGAACGGAATGAAGTATCCCTCAGCTATAAAGTCCCTTCGAAAGTTCGCAAAACATTGCACCAAATCAAACACTACTTTCGGGGCAACAGGCGATTGACCTTCTCGTAAAGCGGGAAGAGAACGCAACATTTCTCGACAGGTCGCACCCAAACTGCTTCGAAAAGACTTTGCTTGTCGCTCAACTTCCTTTCGCGCGAAGTAGTAAGCATCTCGCTCAATTTCCGTCGCCAATCCAACGCCATAACGGGCGCCCAAAAGTTTGGAATCTTCAACCATCTCATGCAACCATCGTTCGCGGCGATGCCGATCTCGCGTTTCATCCTGCTCGTATTTTTCTTTGAGTTCCTGCCCAACCTTTTTTTCCCGAAGTCGCTTTGCTCTACGACTTTCCTCAGCATCCTCCAGCCGCTGGGCGTCCTCCCTTTGATTCTTTTCCGCTTTGCGCACAGCAGAACGAAGTTCATCAATTTGCCTGCTTGCCAAGCCTGCGGCATATCCATCCCGACCCGCCTGACTCTCAGGAGTCGGCGATAGAAATCCACCGTGACGGCCGTAGTACTCCCCATCACGAAAATCCCGCGCATCCTTATCAGCCCCCATTACCCCTCCAAGCAAAAATAAAAAAGAAACTACCACCGGGCTGAAAACTGGCGCGAATGATAGACAATGAACTACGTGCGGTGCCCCAATGTTTAATGGGCGGGAGGCAGAGAAAAACCCGGCACCTCTAATTTCGCGCAGCCAATTGAGGAGTCGGGAATAAACATATTGTAAAAGTCTACGCAATGGAGCCAGAGGACTTCGATATCGTTACAACAGACCAACTTGAGGCATGACACCAGCATCAGGAGAGGATGATCCAGCACTCAGCAACTTGGGATAGTCCTCACGAGAGCGCAACACGATCACCCGGCGCACGTCGGCAGCCGAGCACATCAGCAACTCGGCAATCTTGGCAACATCGCCAGCAGCAATAAGCCCGTTCGCCTGCACCTTTGGCTCTGCGTTGTCAGCGTCAAGTTGCGTAGGCTCAGGCACTGCCAGCCATCGCCCATAGTCTAAAGAGGCACGACTGGCGTGCAGGCTCCCGCCCTTCAAATCCGACTGCACCATTACGACGCCTTGAGCAAGGCCTGCTTGAATGCGGTCACGTTTGACGAAGAACTCTGGACGCGGGTCTACGCCGAAACGGTACTCCGATACCAGCGCCCCCCCCTTCTCTAGGATCTCTTGTGCCAACGACTTGTGCTTTGACGGGGCCACTGTGTGTAGTCCATGGGCAAGAACCGCCACTGTATGCCCCCCAGCCTTCAACGCTGCCTGATGGGCAACGGCATCCAGCCCAAGAGCCAAGCCACTAACCACCGACCAACCGCTATCCACCAAGAACTGAGTGGTGCGCTCTGCCACCATCACTCCATGCTTGGTAGGCTCGCGAGTGCCGATCACAGCCACCGATTGCTCCTGCCTCTCAGCCAAAAGTCCTTTGACGAACAGGATCACCGGGTCGTCCTTCGTAGCCCTCAACAACGCAGGGTACTCAGGGTCAAGTACAGACAGGATACGAGCGTCGCTTTTCTCCGCCTGCTCTACCTGCATTTCCGCTTTTTCTAGCGCCTCATTCCATAGCGTAGGTTGCATCACCGCAGCCAAGCGAGGCACTTGCTTTGCAACAGCCTCCATTGATGAGGTCGCAAAGTTGGCAGTGTTCAACGCCATGCGCAAAGTTGCAGGGCCTACGCCTTTCAGCATAGATAGAGCAAGCAACTTGCCTGTTTGAAGAGAAATAGTATCCATCAATACTGACTAACTTGTGACCTAGGGAGGATTTCGCTGATGTTCCTTGAAAGAGCAAGCAATTGAACGTTACGTGCTCCGGCCTCTATCAGTCTTTTCTTGGCATACATCAAAGTCGCACCGCTAGTGCACACGTCATCAATTATAACAAAATCCCTCCCTCTCACTGAGGCAGGATCAGTCACAAAAAGGTGGTCACGGACATTCATGAAACGATCAACCCTTCCCAGATGATCTCCGCTTTGGGAACGAACACCCTGCCCATAAGAAAGCAAAGTCGTGCTGAAATGAACAGCATCATGCGTCATCCCCAAAGAAGCACGCCCCCCAAAGTCTCTCTGCAACTGAGCGACAAAGTACTGCATTCGCGGGAGGCGCAAAGGGCGCTGCGGAATTGCAGCAATGGTCACTGACTGATTGGAAAGCCGCAAATAAGGGAACCGTTTCCGGACAAAGGAGTACACCGTATTGCACCACTGCACAGGAAATACCTGCGCCTCCTTGTGCATATGAATATTGTGCGTGAGTGCATGCCAAATGCGACGGCTATCTAATGACTCATAGTCTGAAAAATGCCGCCCAGCCGAATGTATCTCTTCCTTCGCCCTATCCGGCTCCCCAACCTCACGAGGATAAAAATGATTCACCGACGAAAACCGCGATTGATGCGAACTGTCCTGTGAGCCATTGAATTCCCACTCCAAGTGCGGAGCATAGGCCTCAATATCTGCTAGAACGGCGTAGAGTTCATCCGGCCCACCGATCACCGCATCAGGTACCAATTCCAGAGCACCCCAGTGCTTTCGTCCGTCCCAGTTCCCTCTTGGCCACGATGCTTTGTCAAGCACAGCCCAACATCCCGCGTGATAGGCGGATTTAACATCAACCGCTTCGTCACCGACCATCACAACACGTCTGGGATCGACAATCCCGCACTGCCTCATGCACTCGCGTATGCCCCAGCCATTAGGCTTATGACAACCCCTAGGCACCGTTTCATAGACCACACCAGTGTCCCAATTGAAGTCTGGGTATGCGACCCCATCCAACGTTACCGCATAAGCCTCTGGGGAGCGGGTAAATAACGCGAACTTCATTTGCGGCCATCTCGCCCTCAAGGCTGTCAGGTGCGCAGGTGTGTAAATAAACCGATTGACAGGGTCACCGATCCTTCGGAGCAGTTCAGTCTTGTAGGCGGGACTACTCTGCTGCTCAACCCCCCGCGTGCGAATGTCTTCGAGATCGTCAGTACGAAGTAGCGTGTTATCCAAATCGAACAAGCAAAGATCAAACATACGGCATCCTTGGTATGTTGTTCCTAATGGCACTCCAACAAGATTTCTTCCAACCCAGAGTTTCCATAGGAAATTGATGTTGAAAGGGCTTTTCTAGAGTAAACGCTCCCGATGCATCTTCATGAAGTGCAACATCCGACTTTCCATGGATCGCGTCAGGTGTAAATCGGATCGCAACCCAAGCCTTTCATACTCTGACTTAGGGATTTTATCGGAGATAAGAATTAGCCCTTCGTTATCGAACGAAATGAGGTTTCTATCAAAGAGAGCGTCCAAGTTAGCTATAAGCAACAGGCCATTCTGAGGATCATGCCTTTCTTCCGGCGTACTATCGCACTCTGACCATGGCTTGATATGGGAGGCACGCAAAGCCTCTGAGACTGTGCAACTAGTTACAGAACAGCGACCGTGCCACACCTTCATCAAATCGTTCCGAAATTGCACCTGCCCAATCCGGGCCATGATCTCAGCAAGACGTTGCGTCGCAGTCAACCTGCGATTGGATGCAATATCTTCTATGTCGTCATACATAGAGATGTCTGAAAAGATGCTGACCGAAGTGCCCTTATAGACAACATCAAACCCGAGTTCGCGAAAGCGACGATGCCACTTACCTCGCTTTGCCCCACCAAACTCTTTTCTAGCAATCAAACGATCACCGGCCAATTGATGCGCGAAACTTCCAATAGGCTTTGGCGGATACGCCTTATTGTTGATCCTTACATCAAAGTTCTGAGAGTCACCAAAACCCTCTCGGAAATACAATTGATCCTCTGCAAGCCCCTGCCCCCTCCGATCCCAGATAGCAGCAGCCTCAATCACGTGTTCAGGCCTAACCAGATCCAACTTCCATGTTTTTACCGACACCTCTTTCCCCCTTTTCTTCAATATGAATAGAAGGAAAGATATCACTATCAGGCAAGACCCTGTCGCACCACTGAATTGATCTTGGCGGAAAGTGCCGGATCTATGATGCGACACCCCTCCGTAGCGCGGTCAATAAGCGGCAACACTTGAACCATCGAAACTTTGTCGATCTGAAGGTCAATCGCATTGAATTTCAGGCCAACGCGCCGTGAGGTGCTACTGCCCAGAGAAGCGCTTACCCGCTGGGCGAAGCACAGAATTGCCTCCTCATCCTCCTAACGAAAGGATGGTTTCCTCAGCCTTGAAGGGGTTCCCTTTATGGAGATATCGAATGGTGCTGTGGCAAGTGGCTGTGGCAACTCTGCCCTGTTTCGACCTGTTTCGACCTGTATTTCCTGCATAGATAGCACACTTCCGTATGGTTCGTGCGCCCATAACTTCAATGTTTTCAATGCATTAAGAGTGCCGTTAATTCCATTCCTGAACGACGGCATTTTTAGGAGGGGACCGCTCTATCCAACTGAGCTACGGAGCCGAATACGCAAGGATACAACCAAGCGTGAACATGGACAAAGTCCTGATATCGTCCTGATCTTCGCAAACGGCACAGTCGACGCTGCCGGTTCAGAAAGCAATGTCGACCAGAACGGTATCCACGTAGCGTCCCACAGGCACCGGGGCCTGATCCGCATAGACCTTCGCGTTGTAGTTGAAGACCTGCCTGCCCACGCCCGCACCGGGGCCCGGATTGACATCAGCGCCGGCGCTGGAGCGCCGCTCGGTGTCCACGCTGCCCCACCGTATACCGCTGACACCCTGGAACACATCGTAGGCCAGCAGCTCCCCCTGTGCCGAGCGCATGTTGCGCCGTGCCGCCGCCAGGTTCTGCCCGTCCCCCAGGCCGACGCTGTAGGCACTGCCTTTGGTGCAGGTAACGGAAATGCTGCCGTTGACCACGGCAAATGCCGAGGGAAGCGCAGCAGTACCGAAATCCAGATCCGGCGCAGCGATACTGCAGTCGTTCTGCACCACCAGCTTGACCGGGACCGTCGTCACCCCACTGCCGGTGTCATATGACGAGCAGACACCGCCACCCGAGCTGGCCGTACAGTAACGCCACTCCCAGGCCAGGGTCGCCGCGTCCTCGTAATTGCCTGCGGCGACATTGCTACCGCCAGCTGCCGCCAGATACAACGGCATCGCCTTGCCGCTTGCACTCTGCAACAGCCCCAGTGCATCGATTACACCCTGCCCAACCAGGTCCAATGGCACCGCAGGGATCAATGCTGCGCCGTTGTTCCTGTCCGCCGAGGCGTACAGCTGGTAGTTCAATAAATCCCCAGTCGGTCCCAGCAAGCCAGCGTTGGCAGAACTGAAGGTCACGCGGAAATAGGTGTCCTGCGCCTCCCAGGGTTGCAGGGCCTGGCCGCTGCATTCGATGCCTGCGTCACGCGTGGAGGTCGTCTGCGCCGCGGCACCCAGGGCAACAGAGCCCACTGCCCCGAAATCCGCGGATTGTGCATTGCCCGTTGAACACGCCGCCGCGGCCTGCCCAGTTCCCGCACACAGCAGGAACAACCCCACCACACGCGCCAGCCCGCTCATCGGCACACCAGGGGGGCAGGCATTATCACCGCCGCGTCGTCGTCATCGGCCTTGAACATCGCCACGCAACTCTCTCCACTGGCCTGCATCACCTGAAGATGATTGACCTCGTCCAGACGCTCCAGATACACCAGCCCGTCCCAGCCAACCACCGTGTTCACCCCGCTTTCCACATGCTGCACGCGCGTACCCATTGGCAGCACCGCCCCCTGTGCATCGGTGAGGACCACACTGGCGGCGCGGGAACGGACAACCGGGAACTCCAACAGATAGCCACTGCGCGCACGCACCATCACGCGTGCCTCCACCAGCGCACTGCGCACATCCGTTGACGATCCCAACAGGTCGATCTCGTACTTGCCCGGATAGTAGGCGCTGGTCCATGGCACCAGCAGATGCCCGCTGGCGCCGGTACGGCCGACCTCCTGGTTTTCGTAGCGCACGGGGATCCCTGCCTGGCCCTTGGTGCTGACCACCACGAATGCGTCGTCCACGCGATTGCCAGCAAACATCCGCCCATCCATCCACACCGCCGAGCCGCTGACATCGGCCCAACGGGTCATGTTGGAACGGCTGCCGTAGGTGCCTGCCTGCACCTGCAGCAGGTCACCGCGCCAGGTCGCATCCAGCTGACGGTAGTCCTCGTCACCGCCATGCGCATAGCCAAGGTTGAAGCCGAAGCCGCCGCTCGTGGGTGCCTGGCGCCCATAGTTCACGCGTTCAACCCGGTCCCCGTTGTTGTCACGCTCGGCGGACAACGCCAGCGTCGCCCGCCCGCCCATCGGCACCATCACCTGCGCCATCGCCGCCCAGCCATGGGCATCAAGATCCCGATTGGCCGACATATACAGGCTCATCCCTGACCGCGACGAACGGGTCCAGGACAGATTGAGCAATCGGCTTCGTGAGTTGTCCGCATTGCGGACATCGAAATAGCCAAGACCCGCGCTGCCCCAGGTACCCATACGGAGGCTGGCGGTCGCCTGTTGGCTGCCGCGACTGGTGCGCAGCGTCTGGGCATTGATCGCGC
>Ga0308157_10001832_pt1 | contig 39554 bp, 36 predicted proteins | sample PhyBR1_FD_201035 | JGI IMG/M metagenome (GOLD analysis project Ga0308157, IMG submission 201035) | Phyllosphere microbial communities from UC Gill Tract Community Farm, Albany, California, United States - DLSLB.R1 | ecosystem: Host-associated > Plants > Phyllosphere > Unclassified | place: USA... | reverse complement strand
TGCAGCTGAGTAATAGCTTTCGTGCGCAAGCACCTTTGCTAATAAAAAGGCATCCGCAAGGATGCCTTTTTTACTATCCGCAGCGTTATTGAAAGAACGTTATTTTGGCCAAGCTCGTGTTCGACCCTACCCAGTTGCCCGTGATCAGTCTGGCCGGCGAGGCCGCGATCGCGCCCGCGCGGCTGAGTCCTACAGCGCTGCGCCATCGCTTTGCGCAAACCCTGGCGTGGGACCCGGAAATCTCGACCGAGGCCGACGACCGCCTGGCCGCGCCGTTTCGCCGCGCCGCCGTGCTGATCCCACTGGTCGAGCGGCCAGAAGGCGTGACGGTCCTGCTCACGCGCCGCACCGACCACCTGACGAGCCACGCCGGCCAGGTCAGCTTTCCCGGTGGCCGCTCGGAAGACTACGATTCGTCGCCCATCGAAACCGCGCTGCGCGAAACCGAAGAAGAAATCGGCCTGTCGCGCCACCGCATCGAGATCATCGGCGTGCTGCCCGACTACGCCACCATCAGCGCCTACCGTGTCACGCCGGTCGTGGCCCTGGTCGCGCCACCGTTCACATTGCAGGTCGACCCGGGCGAAGTGGCCGAAGCCTTCGAGGTGCCGCTGGCCTGGCTGATGGACGGCCAGCATCACGAGCGGCGTGAAATCGCGCTGCCGCAGGGCGGCAGCCGGGCCTTCTACACGATGCCATACGACCGGTATTTCGTCTGGGGCGCAACGGCCGCCATGCTGCGCAACCTGTTCCACTTCTTGCGTGCTTAAGAGAATGTTATTACCCGAAATTTGATTCTGGCGTGCTTCTCCGCTATCGTAGCGGGGCAGTCGTGTTGCCATAACAAAAAAGGGTTCCTGAATGACATTCTTTTCCATCCTGTGCGCGCTGCTCATCGAGCAACTGAAACCGCTGCGCGCGGACAACCAGGTGTACGGCGCCATCAAGGCGCTGACGATTCGCATCGAAACCTGGTTCAATGCCGGCGAGCAGACCAATGGCCGCATGGGATGGTTGCTGATGATGGGCGCGCTGATGCTGCCCACCTGGCTCGTCCACTGGGTGTTCATGTACTACAACCTGATCTTCCTGGCCTTCGCCTGGAACGTCCTGATCATCTACCTCACCATGGGGTTTCGCCACTACAGCCATTTCTTTACCTCGATCCAGTTCGCGCTCAATGCCGGCGACGAGCCGCGTGCGCGCGCGCTGCTGGCCGAATGGACGCGGCTCGACACGGTCGGCATGGACAGCACCGAAATCACCCGTATCGCCGTCGAGAAAGCCCTGATCACGACGCACCGCAATGTGTTTGGCGTGTTCTTCTGGTTCCTGATGCCACTCGGCCCGGCCGGCGCCGTGATGTACCGCGTCTCGGAATACCTGTCGCGTGCGTGGAACGAGCCCGACCACATGCGCAACGAAGCGTTCGGCGAGTTTGCGGCCAAGGCGTTCTACTGGATCGACTGGATGCCTGTGCGCCTGACGGCAGTGGCATTTGCCGTGGTGGGCAATTTCGAAGATGCCGTGTATGCGTGGCGCAATTTCGCCAACCGGTGGGTCGACGAAGCGCGCGGCATCATCCTGTCGGCCGGCGGCGGCGCGATGGGTGTGCGTCTTGGCACGCCCAACGAAAATGCCCCACAATTGTTGCCGGCGGACGCCGCCATGGTCGACCTGAGCGACAGCGAAACGGATATCCTGCCGGGTGAAGAACCGACGATCCGTGCGCTGCAAAGCACGGTCGGCCTGGTCTGGCGTGCGCTGATTCTGTGGATGATTTTGCTGTTGCTGACATCGAGCGTGGCCTGGCTGCGCTAGGGCGGAGGAGGGGGCGGCGTCCGCTTCCTCGTCCTCAGGTCTTCTATAAGATATAATAGTGGCTTCACTTAGCCCCTCAGGACTATGACCGACTTAGCGCAGACCAAGGACGAGGATCTCTCCGGAGAATTTTTTGTCCTGGGCATCACGAACAACGGCAAGCAATTCCGCCCGAGCGACTGGGCGGAGCGGCTGTGCGGCGTCCTGGCAGCCTATTGTCCCGGCACCGGCGGCCCGAATGCCCACCTGAAGTTTTCTCCCTACGTCTACCCGACCCTCGTCAACGGGATCAAGGCCGTCGTGGTCAACCGCAAGCTGCAGAAGATCGAACCACTGGCGTATCACTTCGTGCGCAGCTTTGCCACCGATAACGACATGCAGATTGTCGAGGCGTGCTTCGTGCCGCTGCCCGGCGAGAAGAAGCCCGAAGCCTGAACCTTCAGCACCACGCCACTGGCGCCTTGATCCCATCAAGGCGCCAGTGTTCATTTGGGGCCGGGCTTCAGCACGCATCGAGTGCCCCCTGTCAACCCGTCAACTGGAGGGGCATGCTGGGCTTGCCCATCTGCTACTATTTCGGCCGCAGGCGGGACGGTTGGCGTCCTGCCCCAATGATCGGACATCATGGATTCAAAGAACAAGCTGCGCGGTACATCCGCGCATGTCGCGGCGCTGTGCCTGGCGCTGATCACCATTGCGCCCGCCGGTGCGCAACCTGCGGCCAGCGCGCCGGCTGTTAGCGCGGCTGCGGCCAGCGCCGCCAAAGCAGCGCTGCCCAAGGGCGTGACCCTTGGCCCGGCAGTCGAAGGCATCACCGAATACCGCCTGGCCAATGGCCTGAAAGTGCTGCTGTTCCCGGACGCTTCGCGCCCGACCGTGACGGTCAACATGACCTACCTGGTTGGCTCGCGCCACGAAAACTACGGCGAAACGGGCATGGCCCACCTGCTCGAACACCTGCTGTTCAAGGGTTCCACAAAAAACCGCGACATCACGAAGCAGTTCTCGGAGCGGGGCATGCAGTTCAACGGCACCACGTCGCTCGACCGTACCAATTACTATGAAGTGTTCCAGGCGTCGAAGGACAATCTCGACTGGGCACTGCAGATGGAAGCGGACCGCATGGTCAATTCGTTCGTCTCCGCCAAGGACCTGGCGTCCGAAATGACGGTCGTGCGCAACGAGTTCGAAAGCGGCGAAAACCAGCCGGGCAACGTGCTGTTCAAGCGCATGCAAAGCATTGCGTATGACTGGCACAGCTACGGCCGCTCGACGATCGGCAACCGCAGCGATATCGAAAACGTGCGGATCAAGAACCTGCAAGACTTTTATCGCACCTACTACCAGCCGGACAACGCCGTGCTGCTGGTGGCCGGCCAGTTCGAGCCGGCTGCCACGCTGGCCAAGATCCAGCGCCTGTTCGGGGCCATCCCGAAACCGAAGCGCAGCTTGCCCGTGTTCTGGACCGAAGAGCCGACCCAGGACGGCGAGCGCAGCTTCACCGTGCGGCGCCAGGGCGACATGCAGTTCGTCGCGGTTGGCTACAAGATTCCGTCCGACCTGCACGCGGACGCCGAAGCGCTGGGCTTTGCGTCGCAGATCATGGGCGATGCGCCCAATGGCCGCCTGCACAAGCTGCTGGTTGAAACGGGCAAGGCCAGCCAGGTGTTCAGCTTCGGCCAAACCGGCTACGCGCCGGGCCTGCAGTACTTTGGCGCCGTGGTGAAATTGGGCGAACCCATCGAGCCGGTGCGCGAGGCACTGGTCCAGGCCGTCGAAGAATTCGCCAGCAAGCCGCCCACGGCGGAAGAACTGGAGCGCGTGCGCCGTTCGTGGCTGAACACGATCGAGCGCAGCCTGAACGATCCGCAGGCGGTGGGCGTGGCGCTGTCCGAGCCGGCGTCGCTTGGCGACTGGCGCATGTTTTTCGTCAGCCGCGAGCGCGTGCAGAAGATGACGGCCGAACAGATCGCCGCCAGCGCGGGCCGCTATTACCTGCGCACCAACCGCGTGACGGGCACCTTCATTCCCGAAGAATCATCGAAACGCGCGGCGCTGCCAACGGCGCCTGCCGTGACGGACGTGCTGAAGGACTTCAAGCCGGCCGTCTCGAACCTGGTCGCGGAAAACTTCGAGCCGAGCCAGCAAAACATCATGCAGCGCACCACGGTGACCACGGCGGGCGGCGTGAAGCTGGCGCTGCTGCCGAAAAAGAACCGGGGTGAAACCGTCACGGTCGACCTGCGCCAGCACTTCGGCACCGAGCAAAGCCTGTTCGGCAAGGGCACGGTCCAGGGGCTGACATCGGCGATGCTGATGCGCGGTACCACGCGCTACACGCGCGCCGAACTGGCCGACGCCTTCGACAAGCTCAAGATGACGGGCAGTCCGACGCATTTCCAGACCACACGCGAACATCTGCCCGAGGCATTGAAACTGGCGGCGCACGTGCTGCGTGAACCGGCGTTCCCGGAATCGGAATTCGAGCAGCTGCGCCAGCAAATCCTGGTCGGGCTGGAAGCGAGCCGTAACGAGCCCGACAGCGCCGCCGCGCGCGCCATGGCGCTGCATTTCAACCGCTATCCGAAGGGCGACGTGCGCCACGCGAATTCGCTCGACGAAGACGTGGCGGAGATCAAGGCGGCGCGCCTGGCCGATTTAAAAGCGTTCCACGCCGACTTCCACGGCGCCCAGCCGGCCGAGATGGCGATCGTGGGCGACTTCGATGCGGCCCAGATCACGCCGCTGGTGAATACGCTGTTCGGCGCCTGGCGCGCGCCGCAGCCGTTCGCACCCGTGCTGACCGGCCACGCGGACGTGGCGCCGCTCGCGCGCATGCTCGACACGCCGGACAAGGAGAACGGGTCGTACACGGCGCGCCTGAACGTCGACCTGAACGTCGAGGATCCGGACTATCCGGCCCTGATGCTGGCCAACTACATCTTCGGCGAAGGCGGCCTGAAGTCGCGCCTGATGGACCGGATCCGCCAGAAGGACGGCCTGTCGTATGGCGGCGGCTCGAATCTGATGGCGGGAACGCTCGACCGCTTCGGCGTGTTTTCGATCGGCGCGATCGCGGCGCCGCAGAACCTGGCCAAGCTGGATGCGGCAGTACGCGCCGAATTGACGCGCGCGGTCAAGGAAGGCTTTACGGCGGAAGAGCTGGCCGGCGCCCGCTCGGGACTGATGCAGCAACGCGTGCAGACACGCACGAACGACGCCGCGCTCGCAAGCGGCTGGACATCGTACCTGTACCGCGGCAAGACCTTCCTGTGGTCGCTGGAGCTGGAACGCAAGCTGAACGCGGTGACGTTGCCCGAGCTGAATGCCGCGTTCCGCAAGGCGATCGATCCGGCAAAACTGTCGGTCGTGATGGCCGGCGACCAATCCAAAGTTGGCGAGCCGGTCAAACCGATAGTTGCTATGCCCTAACTGCAACAGTTGCCCGACTTAAATGCCCTGGGTTGTGACGCCGGAGGAAGCTTGCGTTAAAATGTTTCCTTTCGGAATCAAAGTATCACCCAGGGAGCATCATGAAGGGCATCAGCAAATTGCCGGCAGCAAACGGCATGTCGTTCACCGGCAAGGTTGTCCTGGTCACTGGCGCCGCCAGCGGCATCGGTCGCGCCATTGCCTTGGCATTTGGCCGCGCCGGCGCCTGTGTGGTCGTGGCCGACATCTCGATCGAGGGCGGCCACGCGACGGCGGGCATGATCGTCGAAAACGGCGGCAAGGCGTTGTTCGTACAATGCAACGTGACTCGGGCGCTCGAGGTCGAGGCGCTGGTGGAAAAGACGATCAATTACTACGGTCGCCTGGACATCGCCGTCAACAATGCCGCGGTGGACGAAGAGCACCATCCGCTGGCGGATACCGACGACGAGCAGTTCGACCGCATCATGAACGTCAACGTCAAGGGCGTCTGGCTGTGCATGAAATACCAGCTGCGCCGGATGCTGGCGCAGGGCGGCGGGGCAATCGTCAACATGGCGGGCGTGGCCGGCCTGGTGGGTAGCCCGAACCATGCGGTCTACGGCGCCAGCAAGCATGCCGTCGTGGGCCTGACCAAGAGCGCTGCCGCCGAGTACGCACGCGAGGGCGTACGCATCAACGTGCTGTGCCCGGCAGCGGTGAAGACGCCGATGCTGGCGCGCGCGATCGAGCGTGACCCGGGCATCGAGAAAAAGCTCAAGGCAGCCCATCCAATGGGCCGCTTCGCCGAAGCCGGTGAAGTCGCGCAAGCCGCCCTGTGGCTGTGCTCGGACATGGCGTCGTACGTCAATGGCCACGAGATGGTCATCGACGGCGGTTATACGGCCGTCTAGGTTCGCCGGCCCCGGTCTTACTTGGGCCGTGGCTGCTTGAGGTCCTGGCTGGCCACGGCGACGCGGCCGGCGCGCACTTCGCCCACGGCAATCGCCACGGCGCGCGCGACGTTGCGCGCTTCTTCCTGCACCGCGTGGTCGGCGTCGAACGTCTCGTGGCTGTCGGCATACGATTCGTAGTAGCCGATGAAGCGGTTGAGCTGGCCGAAGCTGCCCGAACTGATCAAGCCCATCCATTCCAGCCAGTCCGACAGCGAGCGGCGCACGCCCTCGATGCCGGCCACGTCGCCATGCACGATGAGGCCGAATGCGCGCCCGGCCAGGTGCTTTGGATATTCCCAGCCGTCGCGTTCGATCTGCTTGGCGATCTCGGCTTTTTTGCCCTGGGTCGATGAGGGATCGGGATTGCCGCCGTCGGCGCAGACCAGGCGGTCGATCATCTGCTTGAGGACGCCCGGCGTCTGGTACCAGTAGACCGGCGTGATGATGATGACGCCGTGCGCCAGCACCCAGCGCTCGTAAATCTCGTTCATCCAGTCATTGACCTGCCGCTCGGCGTGGTTCGGGTAGCAACTGCATGGCCAGTGGCACAGCGGCATGGCGGTCGATACGCAACCCTTGCACGGGTGGATGTGGCGGTCGTAGTCGGAGTTGATCAGGCTGAGGTCGAGGATATCGGCCTCGATGCCCTCGGCCTCGATGATCTCGCGCGCCATCTCTGACATGCGCCAGCTTTTCGAGATTTCGCCGGGGCAGGTGCCGTCGTTGCGGGCCGAGGCATTGATGATCAGGATGCGGCTTTTGGTGTCCGGGTTCTTCTGATGCTTTTCAGCCTCGAGCAGGCGGTCGCGTGCGGCTTTCCAGTCGATCGACAGGTCGTAGTCGGGATCGGCAAAGCCAGGGCCGGCCTTGACCGTGCGGGGCGCCTTGCGGCCGTCCTGGTAGGCATCCCAGGCCACGGCCTCGATGGCGGCCAGCTCGTTTTCAAGCGCGTCGTAGCCGGGGTCCTGGAAGGTGCGACGGAATTGCAGGTGAAATTCGTTGCGCCCCAGTTTGGCGGGCGCCTGGCCCTTGCGTACCGTCGTCATAAGTTCTCCAATGTGAATGGAGCAATTATCGTGGCGACGGGTTAAAGGCTGTGTTCGGGAGCGCACAGAATGACGAATCGGGATGGGAAGCCTTGGTAGCCTCATCCATGTTTGATGATAGATGCGCCTCTGTAGATAAAACCTGCCAGGGTCACAGCCAGGGTCAGGTCTGACATTCGGACACGAGCTCAACACAGCCAGGGTCAGGTCTGACATTCGGACACGAGCTCAACACAGCCAGGGTCAGGTCTGACATTCGGACACGAGCTCAACAAAAAGTACATTTATGAAAGCGCTAGTGAGGGACAAATGAAGAGCCCGTGTCCAAATGTCAGACCTGACCCCGTCTGTTCTTGACCCCGGCTGTTCTGGCTATTCACAGTGATCCATGAAAAAAGCGGGCCAGGCCCAGGGCCCGGCCCGCTTTCGCGGGTCCATCAACAGCAGCAGTCTTACTTCTGCTGCTGCAGCAGCACCAGCCAGTACTTGGCCAGGTCGCCGGCACCGCCGCCGCCCTTGACGGTCTGGAAGGTCGAGATCGCCTCGGCTTTCTTGCCAGCGCGAACTTGTGCCATGCCGAGACGCAGTTTGGCTTCTTCGGCGTTCTTCAGGCCGCCCTTGGCGATACCTTGCTGGATGAAGCCGACGCCCTTGTCGCCCTGGTCCATGGTCGCGTACGCCCAACCCAGGTTGACGAGGCCGGCGCCGGTCTTGGCCTTGGCCGCGCCTGCTTCGCCGGCAGCGATGTTTTTGGCATCGTCTGCTGCGCCCTTGTTGGCCTTGTCGCGCAGTGCGGCGTGGGTCTTGGCATTGGCGCCTTTGCCCAGCACGCCGGCAGCGTAACCGGCATCCATGGTTTTCTTCGCTTCGGTCGGGAAACCGTCACGCATCGACAGTTCGGCCAGGTCGACGTATTCCTCTGCCGCCATTTGCTTGACGGCAGCGGCTTCGAGGCGATACACGTTGATCATGTTGGTCTGCGCATCGAAGCCCGACTTGCGTGCCACGCCGCGGTTGAGCACGTCGGTCCAGAAGTCGTCGCTCGGGTAGTGGGCGACCAGCTTTTCCAGTGCGACCAGATAACCGGCATCGTCCTTGACCTTGTTGGCCGACGAGGCCAGGAGGCGCAGGTCTTCTTCGCTTGGCTTCTGGCCGGCTTTTTCGGTGGCTTCGATGGCTGGCAGCAGCGCTGCCTTGGCGCTGGCGTAATCGCCGCCCAGGTAGTAGGCGCGTGTCAGTGGCGCGGCGACTTTTTCAGGCGTCGGGCTTTCTTTCTGGTAGCGCTTGAACCACTCGATCGCCTTCGGGTAATCCTTGGCGTTGTAGTGCATATTGGCCAGGGCCTGGATGAAGTCGGCCTGCTCGTTCGGCGCCAGGCGGCCCGATGCGATAACGGCTTCGAGGGCCGGGATCGAGATGGCGTTGTCGTTCGTTGCCGAACCCAGCGACAGCTTCATGCGGTTGACGACATAGTCTTCATACGGCGTGCGGTTCGGGAAGGCTTCGGCCTGCGTCACGCGGCTCTGGATTTCGGCGTAATTCTTTGCATCCATCAGCGGCTTGATCTGCGCCGGGTCGAGCAGCTTGAACAGCTCTGGGCGGACGGTGTCCTTCGGCGCTGCGGCGGCGGCGGCAGGCTTGTCCTGCGCGTGGACGGCAGGAATCACGGCAGCGGAGCTCAGGCCGACGGCGGCCAGCATCAGGCAGAGGCGGGCGAGACGGAATTGGGACATTGGTTATCCTTCTATCTAGACAAAAAATATACGAAATGTGCGTTTTGCAATATAGCAAAAATGCCAAGCTCGGACAAAAAAGTATTGTCCCATATATCCAGCTTTTTCTGGATTGGCAATTGTGCCGCAGCACGGGCCGCCGTGCCCGTGTCGTTACATCGCGTTACCTTGCCACTGTCACGGCCCGTCAAAACCCGGTACCGGGCAGACCCCTGGCGCGTCGATATCGCCGGCCAGCCAGCCCACGGCTGCGGCCAGCGCCGGCGGTGCGAAGCCATAGGTGAGCAGCGCAGGCCCGGGGAAGTCCAGCGCCTGGTATGGATTCCACAAGGCCAGGTGCAAATCAGGCCGCCAGGTCGCACAGGCGTGCGGCCCGTAGCGGCGGCGCGCGGTCGAGGCCAGGATCGTGAAGCGGCCGTCGACCGGCAGCGCGTTCCAGTCGAAGGACTCGCTGTCGGCAAAGGTCACCAGGTCGACGTCGTACAGCTGCGACAGCGCTGCCGCGATGCTGGCCGCCGGCACGCCGGCTTCCGACACGCCATCGCTGACCACATCGGCGCGTGCGACCAGACGCACGCGCGCACCGCGCGGCGGGCGCTGCGGCGCGCGCAATGCCGTCAGGCCCGCGCGCCAGGCACGCGCCATCAGCGCGCAGTCAGCCTGTTCGGCCGCGTACGCGACTGCGCCCGCCGGATGCGCATCGGCCAGCTTGCCAAGGCGCGCCAGGCGCGCCTGCACTGCGGCGAGCGGCAGCACGCCGTCGCGGATTGCCGCAGCGATCGCGTGCACGGTCTCGATCTGCGTAGCGCGCGTGCCGATGGCCATGACCATGTCGGCGCCCGCCACCAGCGCATTGACGGCGGCCTGGCCGACGCCGTAGCGGTGCGCGATCGCGTGCATGTCCATGCCGTCGGTGATGATCACGCCGTTGTAGCCGAATTGCTCGCGCAGCACGCCGGTGAGGATCGCGTGCGACATGGTGGCCGGATTGACGGGGTCCAGTGCCGGATAGACGATGTGGGCCGTCATCATGGCCGGCGCATGGGGCGCAGCAATCCGGAACGGGGCGAATTCGAATTGTTCGAGATCGGCGCGCGATTTGTCGACGTACGGCAGGTCGCGGTGCGAATCGACATGCGTATCGCCATGGCCGGGGAAGTGCTTGACGCAGCAGGCCACGCCTTCGCGCTCGCTGCCTTCCATCCAGGCCAGCGCAATGCGCGTCGCCTGGTCGGGATCGGCGCCGAACGAGCGCTCGGCGATCACCGGGTTGCGCGGGTTGTTGTTCAGGTCCAGCACCGGCGCGAAGTTCCAGTTGAAGCCCAGCGAGCGCACCGCGCGCGCCACGGCCGCGCCGACGTCGCGCGCCAGGTCCGGATCATTGGCCGCGCCGAGCGCCATCGCGCTGGGCGGGGCCGGCACCCAGGTCGAACGTACGACGGCGCCGCCTTCCTGGTCAAGGGCGATCAGCGCTTGCGGGCCAATCGCGTCACGCAGCGCGCCCGTAAAGCGGGTCAGCTGCGGCGCGTCGCGCATGTTCTGGCGGAACAGGCAGGCGCCGCGAATGCGATAGGTACGCAGGAAGGCATCGGTCTCGGCATCGAGTTCGGTGCCGAACAGGCGCACCATCACCAGTTGGCCGGCCAGGTCGAGGTAGTCGTTCATGGGGGAGATTCGGGTGAGATTCGGGCGAGATTCGGACGTGAGTCGGGCGTTAGTTCGTCTTGGTGACTTTGCTCAGGTGGCGCGGCTGGTCGGCATTCATGCCGCGCGCCGCCGACAGGTTGGCCGCCATTGTATAAAACGCCTGCGCCGCGACGATCGGATCGAGGTCGGGGATGGCCGCGGTGGGCAGCGTCAGGTCGCGGCTGGCGATGTCGGCCGGTGCTGCGAGCAGCACGCGCGCGCCCCGTGCACGCATGTCGTCGGCCAGCGCCACCAGGCTGGCCTGGGTCGGGCCGCGCGTTGCGAAGATCAGCAGCGGATAGCCGTCTTCGATCAGCGCCATCGGGCCGTGCTTGATCTCGGCGCCCGAGAACGCCTCGGCCTGCAGCGCCGAAGTTTCCTTGAACTTGAGCGCCGCCTCGAGCGCCAATGGGAAGCTGATCCCGCGGCCCACCACCATGATGTTGCGCGCTGGCGCCAGCACGTCGATGGCGGCCGACCAGTCGCCGTCCTGGCCGAAACTGCGGGCGGCGCGCAGCGCATCGGGCAGGGCGGCGATGCCGTCCTTCAGTTCGCCGTCGTTCTGCCAATCGGCGACCAGGCGCGCGCCGGCCACCAGGCTCGCAATGAAGCTCTTGGTCGCGGCCACGCTGTGCTCCTTGCCGGCATGGAGCGGCATGGTCCACTCGGCGGCGTCGGCCAGCGGCGAAGCGGCGTCGTTCACCAGCGCCACCGTGACGGCCCCGCCAGCGCGGAAGTATTGCATCGGCTCGACCACGTCGGGACTCTGGCCCGATTGCGAAATCGCGATGGCCAGCGTGTCGCGCGCGATGATCGGCGACTTGTACAGCGTGATGAGCGACATCGGCAGCGACGTCACCAGGCGGCCCATGCGCGACATGATCAGGTAGGCCAGGTAGCCCGACGCGTGATCGGAGCTGCCGCGCGCCACCGTCACGGCGCTGTGCAACTGGGTCGCACGGAGCTGTTCGCCCAGCGCGGCGTAGCGGTCGGCGTCCTGCGTCAGGGCGTGGGCGATGCAGTCGCCCGACGACAGGGCCTCTTGCAGCATCAGCGATTGGTGACCGTCAGCGGTGGCGGGCGTGGCATTCACAGGCATTCTCCTTCGATATAGACAGCTTTGATGTTCAGGGCGCGGTCCAGGACCACGAAGTCGGCGTGACAGCCAGGCGCCAGGCGGCCGCGCCGGGTTTCGCCGAGATAATCGGCGGCGTGGGTCGAGACGCGCTTGCTGGCATCTTCGATCGACAGCCCCATGCCCACCAGGTTGCGCAGCGCCTGGTCCATCGTCAGCGTGCTGCCGGCGAGCGTGCCGTCGGCCAGGCGCACGCCGCCCATGCATTTGTGGACCACCTGGCGGCCCAGCATGTACTCGCCATCGGGCATCCCGGCGGCGGCCGTCGAATCGGTCACGCAGAACAGTTTGGGGATGCAGCGCAGGGCAGTGCGGATCGCGCCCGGGTGCACGTGCAGCAGGTCGGGGATGATCTCGGCATATTCGGCATGCGCGAGCGCGGCGCCGACCATGCCGGGGTCGCGGTGGTGCAGGCCAGGCATGGCGTTGAACAGGTGCGTGAAGCCGGCCGCGCCGTGTGCGAGGGCGGCCACGCCGACGTCGTAATCGCCGTTCGTGTGGCCAATCTGGACCCGGATGCCGGCCTTCGTCAATTGCCGCACGAGGGCCATGTGGCCGTCGATCTCGGGCGCCACGGTGATGAGCTTCATCGGCGCCAGCGCGTGAAAGCGCATGACTTCATCGAGATGCGCTTCGCGCGCGAACGGTGGCTGGGCGCCCAGTTTGCCGGCGTTGATGTACGGCCCTTCGAGGTGCACGCCAAGGATGCGCGCCTCGCCCTTGCCGCGCGCCGCGCAGGCCGCGCCGATGGCGCTCAAAGCCCGGTCGATGTCGTCGACGGGCGCGGTCATGGTGGTGGCCAGCAGGCTGGTGGTGCCGTGCTTCGCGTGCAGCGCGGCGATCACGTGCGGGGCGTCGCCGCCTTCCATCATGTCGCGGCCCGCGCCGCCGTGCACGTGCACGTCGATAAAGCCCGGCACGATGTAGACGTCGTCGTTGTTGGCCGGGTCGGCGCGGCGGCCGTCGATGCCGTCGACGCGCGCGCCGAAGCGCAGCGCGCCGTGCACCCAGCCGGCGGGCGTGAGGATGTTGCCCTTGATAGCGGGACGAGCGTCGTTTGTCATGTGTTGGCGTCCTTCAGATGCAGTTCGATCATGCGCAGCGCGCCGGCGGCGGAGTCGCCATGCGGTGCGCTGCAGCGGGCCAGCGTCTCGGCCGGCAGGTAGGTGCGCAATGTGTCACCCAGGCCGCCGCACAGCGCCAGCGGCAAGCTGCCCGAGGGGTCGAGCGCGCGCGCGATGCGGGCGGCTTCTGCGCCCGCCTGTGTGAGGATCCCGGCGGCCACCGGGTCGCTGGCGCCGTGCGCCACGACGAAGCGCGCCAGGCCCGCGTAGTCGGTCTGCGTGGCGTGGCCGAGCCAGACCTGGATCGGGTCGCGCGCGCCGCCGCAGGCGCCAATCACGGCGTCGGCAAAGGCGCCGCCTTCGGCGCGGCCGTCGAGCACCTGTTCGATGTGGCCGATCGCGCGCAGGCCCATCCAGGCGCCGCCCGCTTCGTCGCCGGCAGGGAAGCCCCAGCCGCCCACTTCGACCCGCGTGCCATCCTGCCGCAGGGCTTCACCGACGCTGCCGGTGCCGATGGCGACGATCGCGCCGGGCTGCCCGCCATGGGCGCCCATCAGCGTCGTGAAGCCGTCGGTGTCGAGCACCAGGGCGCCAAAGCCCGGATCGGCGGCGCGAAAGGTGGCCGCCCATTCCTTGTTGTGAACGCCGGCCATGCCCAGGCCGATTGCGCAGGCGGACATGGGGGCGGTGTCGATGCCGATGGCGGCGAAGGCCTGGCTGGTGGCGGCAAGCACCGCGCTCCAGGCATTGTCGATGCCGTGGCGCAGGCCGGATGCGCCGCTGCTGCCGGTTGCGAGCACGGCGCCGTCGCGGCCGGCCAGGCGCACGCGGGTGTTGGTGCCGCCGCCGTCAACGCCGATGAGATAGTCGATCATGGTGTGCAATGAGTGCCGGGAAAAGGGTCATCGCACTATAGGCAGGGCATTCTGGCATGTCAACAGGTATTTAACTGGTATTGATGATGATCGGGGGCTGGTTCGACTTCTCTCTACCGTATAGAGGCCGTGTTCAGGCCGGTAAGCGAATTGGTATCGCAATTGGTATTGCATATGGCGTGGGTTACTACTGCACGTTTGCCTGCAGGAAAACGGCAACTTGACGGGGAGGCAAAGTGGTATCGTTCATAAAATATCCCAAGTGAATAACGCCAATGTCCGACCTCTTGCCCCCCCCCGCACCGCCCGCTCGGGCACCGAGGAAGACCGCGCCCGCGCGTGCGGCGGGTTTTGATCGCCATCTGCTCAAGCCGGCCTTGCCGGACGACGTCGAGGCGGTGCTGGCCGCCGCAACGTCAGCAGCGGCAGCGGCGCGTTCGCCGGCATGACCGGGCACTTGGCTGCCCGGGCGCCATGCAGTGTCATAATGGGCGTTGATGAAGGAGAGTATCGCCATGATCCGCCCGGTTGTTGCCTGCCGTACTACCAAGCTGCTGCCGCTGCTCGCCGGCCTCATGCTGTCCTGCACCGCAGTGGTTGCAGGCGCGGCGCCATCGACGTTCGGGCCGGTGATCGGCAGCGCGCTCCTGTGCCGCAGCCAGCTCGATAACGCCTACTTCCACGCCTACCTGACCGAGTTTTTCGGCCCGGCCTACAAGCGCGAGGGCGGCGCCTTCTGGTTCCGCACCGAGGCGTCGCTGTGGGGATCAAAGGTGGAGCAAGTCATGGTCAGCGACGACACGAGCGCCGTGGTCTTCGTGGCCGCGATCCTCGAGACCAAGCCCGACGAACTGGAAAAGTCGGTGCGCGCCGCTGCGGGAACGCCGTTTCGCGCGGCCGATAGCTCGCCCTACCCGTTGCGCAAGTCGATCCCGGGCAGCACGATCGCTTACGCGAACGACAAAAGCAAAATATACTGCGCCAGGTTCAAGCCGCAGAGCATCCCGCAGAGCATCCGTTAGTCATTCATGTACAACCACTATTTCCAGCTCACGCACTCGCCATTTTCGATCGCCCCCGAGCCGCGCTACCTGTTCATGAGCGAGCGGCACCGCGAAGCACTGGCGCACCTGCTGTACGGGATCGGCAGCGGCGGCGGGTTCGTTCTGCTCACCGGCGAGATCGGCGCCGGCAAGACCACGGTCTGCCGCTGCTTCATCGAGCAAGTGCCCGCGAACTGCCGCCTCGCGTACATCTTCAATCCGCGCCTGACGGCGCAGGAGCTGCTGCAGACCGTGTGCGACGAGCTGCATATCGAGGTGGCGCCGGCGGCCGCCGGCGCGGGCGTGAAGGGCTATGTGGATGCGATCAACCGCTACCTGCTGGCGTCGCACGCGCAGGGCCTGAACAACGTGCTGGTGATCGACGAGGCGCAGAACCTGTCGAGCGACGTGCTCGAGCAACTGCGCCTGCTGACCAACCTCGAAACCAGCGAGCGCAAGCTGCTGCAGATCATCCTGATCGGCCAGCCAGAACTGCGCACGATGCTCGCGCGCCCCGAGCTCGAACAACTGGCCCAGCGCGTGATCGCACGCTACCACCTGGGGCCATTGGGCGAAGCCGAAACGGGCGCGTATATCGCGCACCGGCTGGCCGTGGCCGGCGCGGTCGGCGCGCCATTCCCGCCCGCGCTCGCACCGCTGGTGCACCGCCTGGCGCATGGCGTGCCGCGCCGGATCAACCTGCTGTGCGACCGCGCGCTGCTGGGCGCCTATGTGGAAAACAGTCCGCAGGTCACCCGCGCCATCCTGCGCAGGGCAGCCGCCGAAGTCTTCGCCGACGATCCGGCCGCGCGCCGTGCACCGCGGCGCTGGCCGCTGCTGGCCGGCGGTGCGCTGGCCTGCGTGGCGCTGGGCGCGGCGGCGTGGCAGATGCTGCCGCAGCATGCGGTGCGGCCGCCGGTTGCCGCCGTTGCGGCGGTCAAGCCGGCGCCGGTTGTGGCGAGTGCACCAAAGACTGCCGCCATGCCGGCCACTGCACCAGCTGCCGTCGCTACCGCGGCACCGGATGCGCCGCTGCCGGCAATCGAGAGCGAGACCGCGGCGCTGGGCACACTGGCCGCATTGTGGGGGCCATCATTTGCCGGTCTGGCCGGCGCCGATCCGAAGGCCATTTGCGAGGCCGCGCTGCGCGCCAATCTGCGCTGCCATGCGGGGCGGGGCGGTGTGTACGAACTGCGTCTGCTCGACCGGCCGGCGGTGGTCACGCTGCACGACGGCCCGCGTACCGGCTATGCGGTACTGGTCGGGATGGACGAGCGCAGCGTCACGCTGGCGCAGGGCGACGGGCGCGAGCGCGTCGACATCGCTGCCTTCGTCGCACGCTTCGGTGGCGAATTCACCACCTTCTGGCGGATGCCCGCGGCGTTTCGCGATGTCGTCGCCCAGGGCGACCGCGGGCCGGACGTCGACTGGATCGCGCAGCGCCTGGCAGGCCTGCACAGCGAAACGGCGCCGGCGCTCGATGCGCCGCTCGACGCGCGCATCAAGGAGTGGCTGCGTGCCTTCCAGGCTGCGCAAGACCTGAAGGCCGATGGCGTGGCCGGGCCGCGCACTTATATGCGCCTGAACCAGCTGTCGAACGTGGCCGAGCCCCGTTTGCTGGCCGCTGGCGGGACAGGAAGCTGATATGTCGTACATCCTCGAAGCACTCAAGAAGGCGCAAGCCGAACGCCAGCTGGGCAATGCCCCGACCATTCACGCACCGGCGCCGTCGTATGCCGCGCCGCGCGCAGGGCAGGGCGCGCAGCGGCGCTACCTCGCGCTTGGCGTGGGCGCCGTGGTGATTGCGGTGGCCGTAGCGCTGTTGTGGCCGCGCCTTGCGAGCGAGCCGCCGGTGCGGCTGGCAGCCGTGACGCCGCCTGTGGCTGTGCCGGCGACTGCGCCGGCGACCGCTCCGGTGGTTACGCCTGCGCCGCCCGCTGTTGTCACACCCGCACCCGCCCCGGTTGTTCAGCCTGCACCTGCACCTGCACCTGCGCCGGTGGCCGAAGCCCGGCCGGCACGTGCGAAGCCTGCGCCCGTGCCGGTCGTATCGGCGCCGCCGGCAGCGCCGCCATCAGCGCAACCGTCACCGCAGCAGCGCGAGGCCACACCAGTGCCCGCCAGCGTGGCCGCGCAAGCCGTCGGCGACGACCAGCTGCGCACCCTGCAGCAATTGCCGGATACCCTCCAGCGTGAGATTCCCAAGGTCGCCTTTGGCGGCTACATCTATTCGCCGACACCCGGCGAGAGCCTGCTGCTGGTCGACAAGATGCTGCGCCGCGAAGGCGAGGAAGTCGCGCCTGGCCTCGTGCTCGAGCGACTCACGCCCAAGGCTGCCGTGATGAACTACCGTGGAACCCGCTACCGTGCCGCATACTGAGTTTTCAGATCAGCGCGCGTCCGGCCCCGTGCTGGCGGTGGTCGGCTGGTCGGGTAGTGGCAAGACGACGCTGCTCGAACATCTCGTCGCCGGCCTGTCCGGGGCCGGGCTGCGCGTCAATATCGTCAAGCACAGCCATCACGATATCGAGCTCGAGCCGCCCCGCAAGGACAGTGCCCGCCTGCGCCTGGCTGGCGCGGCCGAGGTCATGATCGCCTCGCCGTACCGGATTGCCATCATGCGTGAACTGCGCGACGTTCCTGAGCCGCCGCTGGCCGGGTTGCTGGCGCGCCTGTCGCCCGCCGACCTGACGCTGGTGGAAGGTTACAAGTGGGAGTCGCTGCCGAAGCTGGAAGTGCATCGTCCGGCGCTCGACAAGCCGGCCTTGTACGTCGACGATGCGACGATCGTGGCGGTGGTCTCGGACGTGGCCCGGCCTGCGACCCTGCGCGCCGGCGTGGCGTGGCTCGACCTGAACGACATCGGCGCCGTGCTGGCCTGGGTGGGTACATGGGCGGGCGCCAACCCTCAAGTTCCGGTTGCCGGTGTCGTTAAAGACTGACGAGTCTTTTTCTGGAGAAGTATATGGACGTCACGAACATTGCCAAGCTGTCGACCAGCATGGCTGAGACCGGTATCCGTCAGGAAGTGGGCATGACAATGCTCAAGCGTGCCATGGATATCGAAGCCTCGTCGGCAGCCCAGATGATCGCTTCGCTTACGCCGTCGCCAAACCTGCCGGCGCATTTGGGCAACTCGATCAATACGAAGGCATGAACAACCCGGCGCGACGCCGGGTTGTTGTCATTTGGGCTCAGTGAAACGCGCGCAGGATGCGTGATTCGCCAGAGCGGTCCGCGAACTGTTCATTGGCGAGGCGGGTAGCCGCCATCATGCGTTCGAGCTGGGCATCCTCGAAGCGCGACAGTTCTTCGTTCGCCGCTTCCAGCGCCAGGGACAGCTTGGTCCGGGCGTTCTGGTATAGCGCGCTCGAGTATTGATCCGTGTTCTTGAGCAGTTCTTCCGCGTTTTCGATCACGAGACGCAGGTCACCGATCAGTTGCTCCTGCGACTGTGCGCGGGTTTCAGGGGTTTCCATCGCTTTCACCTATAAGCCGTTGATTAACGTCTTAAAATATAAACAAGGAAGCCCTGTTCTGTTTGTTAGGCCGCAAACATAAGAAGCTGTCTTTCTGTCTATTTTTTAGTGAACCGTGATTTCGACGTCGCCCAGCGTAACGACCTGGCCGGTGCGGATCTTGGCCGTTTTACGCAATTCCTGCTTGCCGTCGACCTTCACCACGCCGCTGGCGACCAGGTTCTTGCCGGCGCCGCCGCTGTCGACCAGGCCGGCCAGCTTGAGCAGCTGGTTGACTTCGACAAATTCCGATGTCAACTCGAATTCGATTTTTTGCATGTTTTCCTCGGGTGTGAAAAGGGCGGCCCGATGGTCACGAGGCCGCCCGGATACTTGGTGTTTATTCGACCGGATCGGGCCGCGTCATGTCGATCGGCACGATCCACTGGTCAAACTGCTGATCGTCGACAAAACCGCTCTGCAGGGCTGCCTGGCGCAGGGTCAGGCCTTCCTTCGATGCGGTCTTGGCAATCTGCGCGGCGCGATCATACCCGATGTGCGGCGCCAGTGCCGTCACCAGCATCAGCGATTTTTCCATCAGCTCGCCAATGCGCACGAGGTTTGGCTCGATGCCCTGGGCGCAGTGCGTGTCGAACGAGCGCATGCCGTCGGCCAGCAGGCGCGCACTTTGCAGGAAGTTATGGGCGATCATCGGCTTGAAGACATTGAGCTCGAAGTTGCCCTGCGAGCCGCCGACGGTGATCGCGACATCGTTGCCGAACACCTGGCAGCAGAGCATCGTCAATGCTTCGCACTGGGTTGGGTTGACCTTGCCCGGCATGATCGAGCTGCCCGGTTCATTTTCGGGGATGGTGATTTCGCCCAGGCCGGAGCGCGGGCCGGACGCCATCCAGCGGATGTCGTTGGCGATTTTCATCAGCGCCGTGGCCAGCAGCTTGAAGGCGCCATGGGCCGAGACCATGGCATCGTGACCGGCCAGCGCCATGAATTTGTTCGGCGCCGTCTTGAACGACAGCCCGGTGCGCGAACCGAGTTCGGCCGCGATGCGCGGTGCGAAATCGGGATGGGCATTCAGGCCCGTGCCCACGGCAGTGCCGCCAGCCGCCAGTTGCAGCAGGCCGGACAAGGTGGACTTGAGCGCGCTTTCGGCAAATTCGAGCTGGGCCACGTAGCCGGAGAATTCCTGGCCGAGCGTCAGTGGCGTCGCATCCTGCAGGTGGGTGCGGCCGATCTTGACGATCGGCTCGAAATCGCGCGACTTGCGCAGCAGCGTGCCGCGCAATTGTGCCAGGGCAGGCAAGACTTCTTTGGCCAGTGCCCAGGCAGCAGCCACGTGCATTGCGGTGGGGAAGATGTCGTTCGACGACTGGCCCATATTGACGTGGTCATTCGGGTGCAGCAGGCGCGCTTCGCCGCGCTCGCCGCCGAGCAGCTCGGAGCCGCGATTGGCCAGCACCTCGTTCATGTTCATATTGCTTTGCGTGCCTGAACCGGTCTGCCACACGGCCAGCGGGAATTCGCCGGGGTGGCGGCCGTCGAGCACTTCGTCGGCCGCGCGGATGATGGCGTCGGCCTTGTCGGCTGGCAGCTTGCCCAGCGAGCGGTTGACGGCGGCCGCGGCGCGCTTGACCTGGGCGAGGGCGGCGACCAGTTCGGGCGCCATCCGTTCGGTCGAGATGTGGAAGTGGTGAAGCGAACGCTGGGTCTGCGCACCCCACAAATTGTTTTGTGGCACTTCGATCGGACCAAAGCTGTCTTTCTCAATCCTGTTTTCCATGGACATGTCCTGATATGCAAGAGGCTGGGATTAAAGAGTTTATCCCAATGTCCGTTAATGACGCTTGGGCTTCACTTTTGTTAGTTGCTATGGCCAGCCGCCTCCCTGTATTCATCACGTGTGCTTTGCTCTCCTGCGGCGTCGGCGCAGCCGAGCTCGGCGAACCGCGCATCAGTTCGTATATCGGCCAGCCGCTGGCGCTGGAACTCGAGCTGACTGCGCTGGCGTCACCTGCGACCCCAGTCCAGGCACGCCTGGCGCACCCGGACGTGTACCGGGGCGCGAACATCGGCATGCCGGCGGTGCTGTCGACGCTGGGCATGCATGTGAGTCAGCGCGATGGCCGTCAGTTCCTGCGCGTGACGTCGTCGGCACCGGTTGAATCAAGCCGCCTGCATTTGTATCTTGACCTGGCCGATGGCGACGCGCGCGACGTGCGTCTCGTGACGCTCTTCATTGCGCCGAATCCGAATCCGCCAGCGCCTGCGGCGCCTTTACCGGTGCCCGTGAAGGCGCCGGCGCCGATCGTGGCTGACCTTTCTGCTGCGCCTGTGGCGGCGCCCAAGCCGATGGCCGCGGTGAAGCCAGCAGTACCAAAGCCACCGAAGCCGCTGAAGCCCCCACGCCCGGTCACGCCGGCGACGCCGGTCGTCGCAGAGAAAGTGGCGCCGGCGCCCGAACCGGCTGCAGTCACACCAACATCGACGCCATTGCCCAAACCGCTGCCTGCGCCGGTCGCCTTGCCTTCAGCAGGCGCGACTTGCGCGCCAGCCACTTCAGTCGACAATGCAACCGTATGCGCCGCGCTCGATGTCAAGAATGCCCGATTGCGCGAGCAAATTGGCACGCTGGAAGACAAGGTGCGGGTGCTGCAGGTGGCGCTGGGCGCCAGCCCGTCCGCTGTCGTCCAGGACAAGGTCGCACCACGGGGTGCACCACGGCCATCCCGCAAGCGGCCTGCGCCGGAACCGGAAGCGTCCACCCCGTGGGGCTGGATTGCCGGGGCGGTGATGGTCGTGCTCGTGCTGGTGGGTGGTGCGCTGTTTGTCCTGCGCCGCCGCAAGCGGGCAGGGCCAATGATCCAGCCCATGCCGCGCGCTTCGCTGCTGGTCCGCCTGCGGCAGCGTTTTGCGCGCAAAACGAAGGCGCAGGCGCCGGTCGAACCGCAACTGGACGAGCCGCACAATGAAATGTCTACACAACTTTGAATCTGCGCTATAATGGTCTGGTGATCGACAAGGTCACAGACAGCACAGGGTCTGGCGCAGTCACCAACGATAGGTGGCGCGACACGCAGACGACCGTTGAGGAAACGCCTGTGTCTGGAAGCAGTTCGCTTGCCTACAGTGGCAACGGACGCCGGCAGCAACCGGCACGAGGCGACGCCAGCAGATAGCTGGGGTTCGTCCTCTCACCGAATTCGCCGCCCGGCTTCACGCCTGGTGGCCACCAAAGCGCCCATCGGGCGCTTTTTTGTTGTCTGCGCCATAAAAAAAGCACCCGAAGGTGCCTTGATCGATCATTCGACGGGGAATCAGTGCGTGTGCAGGGCGCGATCGACTTGGGCATCCCATGGGTCGGTCACGTCACGGATGGCGCGATCATTGGCCATCAACTGTTTCAGAAGGTCGATCTTGCTGAGGCGCTTGGCGCCCGTCAGTGCGGGCATGCCGGCTACTGCCGGGGCTGCCTGAGCCCGAGCTTCCATATTCAATTGTGCAAACTCGTGCCAGTCGCCGGCCTTGGCGGCGTGTGTCATCTGACCCGTCAGGCCAGTGAGGTTTTCGTAAATCGCCAGGACATCGTCTGCGTTCATAAGGTTACCAAAGCATGTATTCTCAGGCCGGATTGCCGGTTGTCTGAATCATTTACGGCTGGTCTTTTGGAAACTTTAGAGTAATCCAGGAAATATTTTTAATGTATTTTGCATGGGCAGGCATGGTGCAAGCTGCGCGCCCGCTGGCATACTATGCGCATGAACCATGACGACATCACCCGCAGTACTCTCCAACACTACAACGAGCATGCCGAGGATTTCTTTGCCGGTACGATTGACCATGACGTAAGTCAAAACATTGCCGCTTTGCTGGGGGCGATCACAACACCAGCGCCGCACACGATCCTCGACCTGGGCTGCGGGCCGGGGCGCGACCTGAAGACCTTCAGCGGTCTCGGCCATCGCGCCATCGGCGTGGATGGCAGCGAACGGTTTGTGGCAATGGCCCGGCAATACAGTGGATGCGAAGTGTGGCAGCAGGATTTTTTGCACCTGGATTTGCCGCCAGCGCTGTTCGATGGCATTTTTGCCAACGCGGTGCTGTTTCACGTACCGAGCGCAGCGTTGCCGAACACGCTGGATCAATTGTTCAGCACGCTCAAGCCGGGCGGGGTGCTGTTCACCTCGAACCCTCGGGGTGACAATCAGGAAGGCTGGAACGGCGAACGCTATGGCACCTACCATGACTACGACAGTTGGGAGCGCTTCATGCTCGCGGCGGGCTTTTTGGCGTTGCACCACTATTACCGGCCGCCGGGTTTGCCACGGGACCAGCAACCGTGGCTGGCAAGTGTCTGGCGCAAACCCATTTGTTAAGCGCCGTACAGAACTGACCGGAAGTTACTCCTAGTGTGAAGTCTCATCCACGTCACGGGCAAGGAGATTGCAATGAACAAGGATCAAGTCAAGGGCAAGACCAAGGAAGTCGCCGGCAAGGTGCAGCAGAAAGTCGGCGAAGCCGTCGGCAGCCGCCAGCAGCAGAGCGAAGGCTTGTCGAACCAGGCTGAAGGCAAAACGCAGAAGAAGGTCGGCGACGTCAAGGAAATTGCAAAAGGTAATCGCTGATGCATTTCCGCTGATTCGTTCGGCATCAACATCAACAAAGCCGCGCATTGCGGCTTTGTTGTTATCCAAGACTGGTTTCAGCGTGGTGGGCGTTGCTACTGGCTAACTGACCCCTTTCGCGGGTCTGTCCCCCAATATGTCTTCGATATACAGCATCTTCACCAGCACGGACAGCACGGCTGCCAGTGGTGTGGCCAGCGCGACACCCGCAAAGCCGAACAGCGTGCCGAAGATCAGTTGCATCACGATCACGAGTGCCGGCGGCAACTCGATGGCTTTTGCTTCGATCATCGGCTGCAATACATAACCTTCTAGCATATTGATCGCTGCGAACAGCAGCAGTGCATACAGGGCCAGGTCGGGGCTGATCGACAGCGCCAGCAATACGGCCGGGATGCCCGCCATGATCGGACCCAGGTAGGGGATGAAATCGAGCAGGCCTGCAATCACGCCCAAAATCAATGCCAGGGGCACGCCGAGCAGGCTCAGGCCGATCGCCGTGGTCACGCCGACGATCAGCATCGACACCGCCTTGCCAAGCAGCCAGCTCGACAGGTTGTCGCCCATCTCTTGCATGACTTCACGGGCGCGACCTCGTTTTTGTTGCGGCACGAGGCGGATGAAGCCACCCGTATAGACCCCGGGTGAAGCGGCAAAATAAATGCCCACGAAAATGATGATGACAATATTGCCTAGCGCGCCGATGATGCCACTGAAAAACAGGCCGGCATTCGGCACGAGCGAACCCATCTGCTTGACGATATCTTCCGGCGGCGGCAGTTCCGCCACGACGCGCTTGAGCAGAGGGTGTTGCGCGACTTCAGCCTGCAGGCGCTCGACGGCAGCGGGGATTTCCTTGGCCAGCTGACCCGACTGCTCGGAAATTTGCGGCGCCATCGCCCAGCCGCCCAGGCCGAAGATGGCCGTCAGTAATAGCACGACGATGACCAGGGCGATATTGCGCTTGATCCCCGTGCGCTGATGCAGCAGCGCGCTCAGTTTGTAGAGCAGGATCGAAAACAGGATGCAGGCAAAGATCAGCAACAGGGCGTCTGCAGCAAGCACGACCGCTGCCAGCCCGAGGATGAACAGGACGCCGATACCGTTGACGAGCGTGACGCGGCGTGCGAGCTTGCGCTGGGTGAGGGGCGTTTCGGGTGCCGTGGTGTCGGGGGAGGGCGGCGTATGGGAATTCATGGTGGTGTCTTGATCGTACGTTGAAAGGTGTTGTTAAAACAGATGTCGTTACAGCCTGTGTTGTTAAAACAATAGCATTCCCAATGGCAAGATGGCGCGCAATTCGACATGGGCGTTGTGTGCGTGTGCTAACAGAAGAGCTGGAAACATTCCGTTAATCTGTACTCATCGCATCGCCAACCGGCCGTGCCAATCAAAGGAGATCACCATGAACAAAGACCAAGTCGAAGGCAAACTGAAAGAAGTTGGCGGCAAAATCCAAGAAGGCGCCGGCAAACTGGTGGACAGCAAGGAACAGCAGGCCAAAGGTCTGGCGAACCAGGTTGAAGGCAAGGTCCAGAACGCAGCTGGCGATGTGCGTGAAGCAGCAGAAGACGCAGCTGACGACGCAAACCGTCCACGTCCACGTCCATAATATGGACGCCCCCGCCAGCCGCACATAGCGGCAGGCGGATGGGAAAAGAAAAAGCCGCATCGTTTCCGATGCGGCTTTTTTACGTCTGGCGCAACAGCCTTACTTGGCCGGCGTCTCGCCCAGGTGGCGCTTGAAGTAGGATTCGATCAGGCCATACACGTGGCGCTGGTTGGTGCGCCCGGAGATGCCATGCTTGGCACCCGGATACGTCATCAGATCGAACTGCACGTTGCGCTTGACCAGTTCATCGATCAAGAGTGTCGTGTTCGAGAACAGCACATTGTCATCGGCCATGCCGTGCACCAGCAGCAACGGCGACTTCATGCCATCCAGATGCGCAAACACGCCGCTGCGTTTGTAGGCTTCCGGATCGCCCTTCGGCGTCGCGCCGACGAACTGTTCGGTGTAATGGGTGTCATACAGCGACCAGTCAGTCACTGGCGCCACCGACACGCCCATCGCGATCTTGTCCGATGCCGCCGACAGCAGGCGCAGCGTCATGAAGCCGCCATAGCTCCAGCCGAATACGCCGATGCGCTTTGGATCGACAAAGCTCTGCTTGGCCAGCCAGTCGATGCCGGTCACCTGGTCTTCGACTTCATGCTTGCCCAGATTGTTGTACAGCACGTCGGTGAAGGCGCGCTCGCGGCGGCCCGAGCCACGGTTATCGAGGCGGAACACCACGAAACCCTGCTGCGCCATGTATTGGTCGAAGTAATTGCCCCAGGCGCGGGTCACGCGCTGCGAGTGCGGGCCGCCATAGGTGAACAGGAACACCGGATAGCGCTTGGTCGCATCGAAATTGGCCGGCTTGATGATCGAATAGTGCAGCGTCTGGCCATCGTTGGCCTTCATCGTGCCGTATTCGGTGGCCAGGTGGTCGGCCAGGTGGCGCGTGTACGGGTGATTGGCATTGAGCTCGTTCTTTTCGATCCACTCGACCATCGCGCCATCGGCGCGGCGGATCGATACCTGCGGCGGGGTGCGCGGGTTCGAATAGGTGTCGACGAACAATTTGCCATTGCCGGCAAAGGCGGCGTCGTGCCAGCCGTCGCCCTGCGTGATGCGGGCCGGCTTGTCGGCGCTGCTGCCGTCCAGGGCCAGCGCATAGGTCTGCTTGTCGATCACGGCGTCACGGTTCGACGACACATACACCTTGCCGGCGCCTTCATCGACCGCCAGCACATCGTCCACGCCCCATGCGCCGCGCGAGATCGGGTGCAGCAGCTTGCCGTCCAGGTCGTACAGGTACAGGTGGTTGTAGCCGCTGCGCTCCGAGGCCCAGATGAAGGCCTTGCGGTTCTTCAGGAAGCGCAGGTCGTTGTGGATGCTGACCCAGGTCTTGGAGTTTTCCGAAAACAATGGCCGCTGCGCCAGCGAGCCGACGTCGACGGCCACCAGGTCCAGGCGCTTCTGGTCGCGCGTCTGGCGCTGGTACACGAGCGTCTTCGCGTCGGCGCTGAAATCGGCGCGCACCAGATAAATATCCTTGTCCGCGCCCAGGTCGACCTTGCGCTGCACGCCCGTGGCCGGGTCGACCAGCATCAGGTCGATCAGCACGTTCGGATCGCCCGCGGCCGGGTAGTGCTGGTCGATCACCTCGGTGCGATCGGCGAAGATCTCGAAGCGGCGCACGACCGGCACCGGCGCTTCATCGTAGCGGCGGTAGGCAATGGCCGAATCGTCCGGCGCCCAGTAGTAGCCGGTGGTCTGGCTCATTTCTTCCTGCGCGATGAACTCGGCCGCGCCGTTGTGCACGGTGCCCTTGCCATCGGTGGTCAGCTGGCGCTCGGCGCCGCTTTTCAGGTCGATCACGACCAGGTTCTGGTCGCGCACGAACGAGACATAGCGGCCGCGCGGCGAGATTTTCGGATCGGTCACGCTGCCCGAGGCAACCTTGCGTGCGTTCTCTGGCTTGGCGGCATCGACGAGGTACAGGTCGCCACCGATCGGCACCAGCAATTGCTTGCCATCCGGCGACCAGAAATAATTCAGGATGCCCGACAGGCCGGCAGTGCGGGCGCGCTCGCGGCGTGCTTTTTCTTCGATCGACAAGGCCTCGTTCGGCACCAGTTGCTTCGAATCCACCAGGCGCTGCGTGGCCTTGCTCTTGGTATTGTATTCCCACAGGTCGAGACGGTACTGGTCGTCGGCGCGCGGGCGCAGGAAGGTCACGCGTTCACCGTCGGGCGACACGCGCAGATTGCGCACACTGGCGCCGGCCAGCGAAGCGTCGCCATAAATACGGTCGAGGGTCAGACGTTCAGCCATGGCAGGAACGGCCGTGAGAGCGGCCAGAAGGACGAGGAGAGGGCGCATAGTTTCTCTGATGGATGTTTAATTGACAGCAACCGCGAGACGATACCAGAGTCAGACTGCCAGCGCTGTAATGACATGTCATAAAAACTAGGACACCAACGCTTTCGCCACACCCTCACGGATACGCTGGCGCGCCAGCTTCTCGAATTGCCAGGTCAGCAGGACTGCCGCAACCGTCAACGCGAACACGAGGCCGATCCAGAAGCCGGTGGCCTCCATCGGCGCGGCGGGCGTCCACGGGAACCATTGCGGCGCCAGGCCCAGCACGCAACCGAGTGGCAGCGACAGGCCCCAGAACGAGACCAGCTGGATCACCATCGGCGGGCGCGTCACCTGGTAGCCGCGGATGGCCGACGCGGTGGCCACCTGGGTGGCGTCCGACAACTGGAACAGCGCCGCGAACAGCAGCAGGTGGGCCGTCACCTGCTGCACGGCCGGATCGGATGTGTAGGCCGCCGCGATTTCCCAGCGGAAGATGGCGATGAACAGCGCCGCCAGCGCGCCGAACGTCAGCGACACGCCCACGCCGACCCAGCCGACGAAGCGGGCCCGCACCGGGTCGCCTTCGCCCATCGCCTGGCCGACGCGGGTGAGCATGCCAATGGCGAAACTGAGCGGCAGCATGAACACGAGCGACGCAAAATTGAGCGCGATCTGGTGCGCCGAGACTTGCACCACGCCATAGCGCGCCACCAGCAGGCTGATCAGGCCAAAGGCGCTGACCTCGGCAAAATAGGTCACGCCGATCGGCAGGCCCAGGCGCAGCATGCTGCCGATCGCGGCGGCATCCGGGCCTTCGAAGCGGTCGAACGGGTAGGTCATGCGGTAGGCCGGCGAGCGCCGCACCCACCACAGCATCACGCCCAGCATCAGCCACATGCCGCTGGCCGTAGCAATGGCGCAGCCGACGGCGCCCAGGCGTGGAAAGCCCAGCTCGCCAAACACGAGCAGCCAGCTCACCAGCGTGTTGTACAGCAGACCGAAAATGGCGATCCACATGATCGGCTTGGTCTGGTTGATGCTGGTCGTGTAGCCATACAGCGCGCGGTAGACGCCAAAGGCCGGCAAGCCGACGCTGATCACGTGCACGACCAGCGACGCGCGCGCGGCCACGTGGGCATCGAGGCCGACATGGTCGAACAGCAGCGTGCACAGGTTGGCAAACAGCATCGCGATAGTGCCGACCAACAGGCCTTTCCACATTGCCTGGCGCACCGAGTGGGGTACCTGGTCGTGCCGCGCGGCGCCCATTTCGTGCGCGACGACGGTATTGATCGCCATCATCGTGCCCATCACGGTCACCAGCACGATCGACCACACGGCCGTGCCGAGCGACACCGCCGCCAGTTCTTCGGCGCTGACGTGCCCGGTCATGGCGACATCGACCACGCCCATCCCGACCGTGGCCAGCTGGCCGACCAGCACGGGCCACGACAGGCGCCACAGGGTGAGAATTTCGGTACGGATCGGTGTGGCGGAGGTGGTCATGATGCAGGCTCGGCTTAGGGAACCCGTGATTTTACTGACTTATTGTCAAGGCCGGTGGAAGCCGCACTGTCCACGCGCTGCAACGTGTCGTTTATCCGCGCGCATCCATTGCGCTTTCACAACGGCCATGCGCGCGATCTGACCGACCGTAGCGTGTCAGCCTGAGGGAGAATGCAATGAAAGCGCTGTTGCCCTATTACGAGCGCGAGCTGGTCTACCTGAACACGGTCGGCCGCGAGCTCGCCCACCAGTATCCGAAACTGGCCGCCGAGCTGGGCCTGGGGCCGGAAGGCAGCGAGGATCCGCACATCCGACGCCTGATCCAGGCGTGCGCGCTGCTCAATGCGCGCACCGCGAAAAAGCTCGACGACGACTATCCGGAATTCACCGGGGCGCTGCTCGGCAGCCTGTATCCGCATTTCCTGCACGGCATCCCGAGCTGTTCGATCGTGCGCGTCGACGACAGCGACCGCCAGGCCAGCCCGGCCACGCTTGGGCATGTGCACGTGGTGCCACGCGGCACCGAGATGACGTCGCTGGCCGCAGGCGGCGCGCCGTGCCGCTTTCGCACGACGGCCGACCTGGCGCTGGCGCCCGTGACGGTCACACGCGCCTGGTTTTCGCCGGTGGCGCAAGTGCCGCCGCCGCTCCGGCTGCCGGCCCGCGCCAGCGCGCGCATCAGCATCAGTATCGACAGCGCCATGCCATGCCGCCTCTTGTCCAGGCTTGGCCTGGCGCGCCTGCGGCTGCACGTCGACGGCGACGCGCTGCTGACGGCCGCGCTCATCGACAGCCTGTGCCTGCACACGCTGGAAACGTGGGTCGAGACGGAAGGGCAGGATCGCTGGCGCCGTCTGGACCGCCCGGCCCTGTCGCTTGGTGGCCTCGAGCCTGACGAAGCCCTGGTGCCCGAACCGGCGCACGCCCATCCCGCCTACCGCTTGCTGACGGAATACTTTGCGTTTCCCGACAAGTTCCACTTCCTTGACGTCGATCTGGCGGCACTGGTGCCGATGTTTCCCGCCGGCGCGCGCCGTTTTACGCTGCACGTGCTGCTGACCGGCCTGCAGGCTGAGTCGGGCCCGGCGCGGATCCTGCGCGCGCTGTCGCACCAGCACTTGCTCGCGGGTTGCGCGCCGGTCGTGAATCTGTTCCGGCAAGCAGCGGCGCCGGTGCGCATCTCGCACCGTTCGGCCATGTACGACGTGGTGCCGAGCCGGCACGAGGACGATGTCGAGGTCTACAGCATCGATGCCGTCCAGGTGCTGACGACGCATGGGGGCAAGACGGCCGGTGTGGTCTATCGCCCCTGTTACGGCCTGCGCCATGGCGAGGGCGGCGAAGGTCAGCGCTACTGGTTCAACCGGCACGACGACGCAGGCGACCGTCGGCACCGTATGAAGATCGCCTTCAGCGACGACGACACGGCGCTGGCGGGGCTCGAGCCAGCGATCGCGTCGATTGACCTGACCTGCAGCAATGGCCCGGCGGCGTGCGCGGTGAGCGTCGGCGCGCCGGGCGGCGACCTGGCCAGCGAAACGGCCACGGGTGGCGTGCCCATCCGCCTGTTGCGCAAGCCATCGGCGCCGCTGCACTTCGGCAACCGCGATGGCGCCGGCTGGCGCCTCGTTGCCCAGCTGGCGCTGAATCACCGCTCGCTGGCCGAGCTCACGACTTTCCGCGATACGCTGGCGCTGTACGACCTGGCACGCTCGGGCAGTTCGCAGCGCCAGATCGCCGGCCTCAGCGCGCTGGCCACGCTGCCGGCCACGGCGTGGCTGCGCAACCGGCACGGCGCCACACTCGTGCACGGGACCGAGGTACGGCTGACGCTGGACGAGGAAGCGTTCGCCGGCAGCAGCCTGTTCGTTTTCGCGCAGGTGGTTAGCCGCTTTCTTGGGCTCTATGTCCACCTGAACAGTTTCACGCGACTGGTGTTGATCTCTGGCCAGAGCGGCAAGGAACTGCTGCGCTGTGAGCCACGCAGTGGCAGCCTGACGCTGGTGTAGCCGGTGATTACCGACCTGCTGGCGCAACCGCAGCGCTACGAATTTTTCCAGGCGGTGCGGCTGCTGCTGCGCTGGCTGGATCAGCAGGGCATCGGCCCCGAGCAGGCGCTTGGCGGCGCGATCCGCTTTCGCAACAGTGTCGGGCTGGGCTTTCCACCGAGCGAGATCGAGGCCATCGACCCCGGCACCGGGGACATGCAGGCAATCACGATCACACCCGCGATGATCGGCTTGCTCGGCACGATGGGCGCCTTGCCGCTGCACTACACCGAACGGTTTGCCGCCTGGGCGCTGCGCAACCGCGACGACGGGCCGCGTGCCTTTCTCGATCTGTTTTCCAGCCGCCAGGTGGCGTTGTTCTACCGTGCATGGTGCAAGTACCGCGTGCGGCAACCGCTGGCGGCGGGTGTCGATCGTTTTCGGCCGCTGCTGCTGGCGCTGGCCGGCGTGGCGCCGGGGTATCAGGACGTGGCTGGCGCCGACGCCATGGCCCGGTTTGCCGCGCCGCTGCGTAGCCGGGTAGTCAGCGCCGACCTGATTGCTGGCGTACTCGGCGCCTGCTTTGGTGTGCCAGTGCGTGTCGAGCAATTTACCGGGCGCTGGGATGTTCTCGAGCCGGGCCAGCGCACCCGGCTGGCCCAGGGCAATTGCGTGCTGGGGGCTGGCGCCACTGCAGGGGCGCGGCTGCTGCGGCCCGAGCTCGGCATCCGTATCCGCCTGGGCCCGGTGAGCGCCGCTGAGTTCGCGCGCTTCCTGCCTGAACAGGAGGGCAGCTGCGCACTGGCTGCGTTGCTGGCGCGCTTTGCGATTGACGTACCGTTTCGCGAACTGCAGGTCGTGCTGCGGCGCGAGGCGATTCATGGTGTCCGTCTGGGTGGTCCCACGCGGCTGGGGCTGGATGATTTCCTGTGCACGCGCAGTGCCTCATGCGACCGGGACGACATGTGCTACCTGCTCGGCTGACATATTCAATTCCTGACGGCACGCGCGCGCCACACAAGCTGTGCCAGGCCTACAATCGATGTCAACGAATTAACACACCATCGACCAGGAGGCACCATGCAACAACCAGACAATATGCAGCCAGCGGATCATCTTGAGCCAGCCGCAACCCAATCCGTCGACGCACGGCGTGTCGCTGTGCTGATGACCGACGGCGTCGAGCAAGTCGAATACACGAAGCCGCGCGCGTTCCTCGAAGCGCAGGGCGTGACGGTCGTGCTGGTCTCGCCAAAGAAAGTGGGCGAACAGATCCAGGGCTTCAATCACCTCGAGCCGGGTGACAAATACGCGGTCGAGCTGAACGTGAAAGACGCCAACCCCGACGACTACGATCTGCTGCTGCTCCCGGGTGGCGTGGCCAATCCCGACAATCTGCGCTCGAGTCCTGAATCGATCGCCTTCATCAAGGCCTTTGGCGATGGCGACAAGCCGATTGCCGCGATCTGCCACGGCCCGTGGCCGCTGATCGACGCCGGCATCGCCGAGTCGAAGCACATGACCAGCTGGCCGACGCTGCAGATCGACCTGGTCAATGCCGGCGCCGAATGGACCGATGACGAAGTGGTGGTGGACGGCAAGCTGATCACGAGCCGCAAGCCGGATGATATTCCGGCATTCAACGAAGCCATCATGAAGCAATTGATGGTGCAACAAGAAGCCGGCACCGATCCGGGGCCGACCTCGTAATCAGTCAGTCTGCGCGGTCAGGGCGCGTCACTGCAGGTGTTCCCACAGCGTGACGCAACCGACCGCTATCAATACCAGGCCGCCGCCGATCTCGGCGCGCTTGCCCGCCAGGGCGCCGATACGGCGGCCTACCAGCATTCCCAGCGTGACCATCGTCAGCGTCGCCAGGCCGATGGCCAGCGCCGGCCAGACGATATGGGTGGCCGTGAAGGCCAGGCTCACGCCGACGACCATGGCGTCGATGCTGGTGGCAAAGCCGGTCAATGCCAGCAGCCACAGTGGCCGGTTGGAATCTTCGGTGTCCTCCGGCGGGGAACAACCTTCGTGGATCATGCGCAAGCCCAGCCCGCACAGCAGGATGAAGGCGATCCAGTGATCCCAGGTCTCGACGTAGGACGCGGCGATGCTGCCCAGCGCCCAGCCGACCAGCGGCGTCACGCCCTCGATCACGCCGAACAGCACGCCCACCTTCAACGCATCCTTGAACCGTACATGGTGGCGGCGCGCACCCATGGCAATGGCGACGGCAAAGGCGTCGGTGGACATGGCGAAGGCGAGGATGAGAATGGCGACGAGAGACATGACAGCTTTCCGATCGGGCACGACAAAAGGCATGTCGCGTGGCCCGAACGTCACGCAAACATGCCAATGGTCTTGCCAACCGAAAGGCTTTCGCACCATGACGTTGAGCGTCAAGTATGTTGATGCGAGAACTTCTGAAGCGAAGCAGGCTACTCCCCAAGGGCGGCGCTATGGTAACTCAGCAGTAGCTAATCGGCAAGGCGCGTTATGTGCGCGTGATGCCGGCGTTAAGGATGCGTTAGCACCAGGTTGTCAGCATCAGGCGGGAACAATGCGGCGCCCAGGCGCCCACATCAGTGCGCGGCCGACCGGCAACTCGACGCCGTAATGGAACAGGGCGCCGGCAATCATGCTGGCGATCCAGGCAAGGATGACGCCGGCAGTTTGCACGAGCACGTCCTGCGGCGCGAAGCGGGTGAATGCTGCATTGATGATAAGGCACACAGGAAAGTGCACCAGGAACACGGAGAACGAGATGTTCCCGGCGAAGCTGACGACGCGCCATTGCCTGGGTGCGGCCGACGCGGACGGCATGCGGCCGAATGCGACCAGAACACATGCGACGAGCAGCGCCAGTGCAATGCGGCTGCGAAAGTCGACCGTCAGCGCGAGCAGCGCCGGTACGGCCATCAGCAGTAGTAGAACGGCGACCGAGCGCGGCCGACGGGTGGGATCGCTCGCCCACCACGCCAGCGCACCCAGGCCATAACTGCCGAGAAAGTAGGGTGCCCAGACATCCCAGTCGGCATCCAGATTGAAGTACAGCAGCGATGCGCCGGTGGCAATGGCGGTCAGGGCCGGGATCAGATACGCCGATATGGGCTGTGCCGATGCGCGGCTGCAAGCCCACAGCAGGATGCTGAAAAGGGCATACAGCTGCAGGTCGATGGCGACGTACCAGGCGCCGGCCGAGAGTGCGTCGTAGCCAAGCACGTCGTGCAGCAGGAATGCGTGGGCGAGCAACTGCCCACCGCTGGGCGGCGCGGAGATGGCGTCGTGTGTCATCCAGAAGCCTGCCAGCCACGAGGCGGCGACAGCCAGCAGGATCGCCACGAAAAACGGCGGGGCCAGCTTGGTGTAGCGGCGCAGGATGGTTTTCGAAGGATTTGCCGGGCCGGATAATGCCTGGGGTGACAATGACTTTGCGGCAAGGAAGCCGCCGATGACGAGGAAGACCTGGACTGCGATGCGGGCGTCCTGGGCGAGCCAATCCATCAGGTCAGGGAATGCCTTGCGGGTGTGGTCGGCCATCGGACCGTAGAAGGCCAGGTGGTGCAGGACGATCAGTTGGGCTGAGATGGCTTTCAGCAGGTTGATCGTGGCGAATTCTGTTGGGTGTTGCGGCGGGGTTATCTGGGTGATGCTGGGGGTGGACTTCATGTGGTTTCCGAGGTGCTGCTGACGCGCTTGTTGGGGCGCTATCATAGCTGATCTTGCTAGAAAGACATGGTGGGCGGCGTGCAGGGTAGGGTTTTGTTTTTGGCTTGGCTTGCCGGGATTGCGCTCTGATCGAAACCTGCGGCGTTATAGCAGAGGCGGGAGGGCAAGAAATCGCTTTGGCGATTTCCCTCTGGTCAGGCGAATCGGAGAGCCTTGCGCTTGCAAGCGCAAGGCGGATTTCCGGCGGGGAGCGGTGCTCCCCGAATTCCCGGAAATCCCCCGCGTCCCGCGGGTTCGATCCCCGCCGCCTGGGAAGCAGGCGAAAAAAAACCGTCCACTGGACGGTTTTTTAGGAATACTGGTGGAGGCGGCGGGAATCGAACCCGCGTCCGCAAGCACTCTACAGACAGTTCTACATACTTAGCACTATCATTTAATTTAGCCCGTACAGCGCGGATGTGCACGCTTTGGACAGGCGAGTTACCTTAAATTTCGGAAACAACCAAGTAACCCGGCTGAGTCCTAGCCTCTGTAAATGACTCTACTAGTCTTGCGACTCACCCCAGAGGCGAGGTGTTGTAGAGCTAGCAGCAATTAAGCTGCTTGTGCGTACGAGTTATCGTTTGCAGTTATTGATTTCTGGATGTATTTACGAGGTAACCAGTCCTCGGTATGCCCTGCGCTGCTTTGCAACCCACGTCGAAACCAGGTCGCCCCCAGTGTCGAGAAGCTTTATTGTACTCCATGAGCCAGCGATGTACAGCCGTTTTCACTAGCGTGGCGCGAAAGTCGCCGCAAGCTGCGGAGCTTGCGGCAATTGTCTTCAGACCGACTTAACGGTTGCGGTTGGCAATTTCGTTGCCCAGCATGCCGCCGCCGATCACGCCAGCCACGGTAGCCAGCTTCTTGCCATTGCCGCCGCCGATCTGGTTACCGATCAGGCCACCGATGACGGCGCCGGTACCGATGCCGACATAGTTCGGCTGTGCTGGCGCTGGTTCGGCGTAACGCGGCTGTTCATAGCGCACTGGCTTCGGCGCTGCGTGCACCACGCGGGTCTTCTCGACCACGCGCACCACCGGCTTTTCCTTGATGATCACGGTCGGCTGCTGCTGTTGCTGGGCTACCGGCTGGGCATAAGCCAGCTGGTTGGCAGGGACCATCGCCGGCACCATCGCAGGGACCAGTTGCTGCTGGTTAGCGGCGACCGGCACCAGCTGGCCGTTCTGGACCATATAACCGTTCGGCACCTGCAGGCCAGGTTGCTGCATGCCTGGCTGCTGCAGATTGTATGGCGAGGTGGCTGCCAGCGGCATTGGCTCCGGCGCGCTCTTGGACGATGGCAGCAGACCAGTGATCGCTGCGGCACCGGTCAGGCTGACGATGATGACCGACGCTGCTGCGGCTGCCATCATTGGGTGAATGCGGTTGGTGGTGTTTTCCATGATCTGCTCCAGTAAGTTATTGCTTGTTCGTATGGACGTAGATTACTGGCGAGGCCGCTCCCAAGCTAGACGCATCCCTGTATCAATCGTAAAGAGATGTAAGCCGTCCCCCATGGCTGGCACAAACAAAAATGGCGCCCGGAAGAGGGCGCCATCGTGAAAAGAGGCTATCTAGCGCCGGTCAGGCCGCCCGCTCCGCGCGCGACGTGCTGTCGGCAGCATCGCGCAGCGCAGCCAGCAATTGTTCCGGCGTGTCGAACAGGTAATCAGCGCCCCAGGTCGACGGGGCAATCGCACCGCAATAACCCCAGGCGCACGCCACCGTGATCATGCCGGCCGCCTTGCCGGCCTCGATATCACGCAGGTCGTCACCGACGTACCAGCACTGTTCTGGTGCAACGCCGAGGCGGCGGGCGCCTTCGAGCACGGGCGCCGGATGCGGCTTGGCGAATGCCGTGGTGTCGCCCGAGACGATGCAGCCGGCATGTGCCAGCGCGATCTGCGGCACCAGCGGGTCGGTAAAGCGCGAGGGCTTGTTGGTGACGATGCCCCATGCCATACCGGCTTGCTCGATGCCGGTGAGCAGTTCGTTGATGCCGTCGAACAGCGTCGTATGGGTCGACATCGCTGTCTGGTAGCGGTCGAACCAGGCCAGGCGCAGTTCTTCGTAGCCGTCGTCGCCCGGCGCCAGGCCAAAGGCGGCGCCGATCATGCCGCGCGCGCCAGCCGAGGCGGTGGGGCGCAACACTTCGTATGGCGTTTCTGCCAGGCCGCGCTCGGTGCGCAGCCAGTTGACGGCCGCAGCCAGGTCGGGCGCGGTGTCGGCCAGCGTGCCATCGAGGTCGAACAGGACGGCGCGCGGCGCCGGAATCGAAGCAGGGAAGGTCATCGGATCACAGGGGTTTGGTGCACGCCACCATGTAGTTCACACTGGTGTCGCTATTGAGCGAATAGATCTTGGTCAGCGGGTTGTAGGTCAAACCCTTGAGCCCATCGACCTGCAGGCCGGCCTGACGCACGAACTGCGACAGCTCGGCGGGCGTGATGAACTTGCCGTAGTCGTGCGTGCCGCGCGGCAGCATGCGCAGGATGTACTCGGCGCCGATCACGGCAAACAGGTACGACTTCGGATTGCGGTTCAGCGTCGAGAAGAACAGGTGGCCACCCGGTTTTACGAGGGCTGCCGCGGCGCGCACGATCGAGGCCGGGTCGGGCACGTGTTCCAGCATTTCCATGCAGGTCACCACGTCGAACTGGCCAGGCTCTTCTTGCGCCATGTCTTCGGCAGCGATGTGCTTGTAACGCACCTCGACGCCCGATTCCAGGCTGTGCAGGTCAGCGACCTTCAGCGCTTTTTCGGACAGGTCGATGCCGGTGACCTTGGCGCCTTTTTTCGCCATCGCTTCGGACAGCACGCCGCCGCCGCAACCGATGTCGATCACGTTCTTGCCGGCCAGCGGCACGCGTGCGTTGATCCACTCGAGGCGCAGGGGATTGATCTCGTGCAGCGGCCGGAATTCCGAGGTTGGATCCCACCAGCGGTGGGCCAGTTCGCTGAACTTCTGAATTTCTGATGGGTCTGAATTTGTCGTCGTCATAGCTTGGAATAATAACGGAAATGGTGCGAGAGAATAGCGCGCATGAAAAAACCCCGCCGTGGCGGGGTTTTCATGGAACCGGTGAGGGTTCTGCGGGGCCTGATTACTTGGCGGCGCCGCGGGTACCGACCACTTCGATTTCCACGCGACGGTTCTGTGCGCGGCCTTCGGCAGTCGCGTTGTCCGCTTTAGGCTGGCTCTCGCCCTTGCCTTCGGTGTAGATGCGGGTTTCTTCGATGCCCTTGCCCTTCAGGTAAGCCTTGACAGCTTCTGCACGGCGGATCGACAGTTTCTGGTTGTAGGCATCGGTACCGACCGAGTCAGTGTGACCGACGGCGATGATGACTTCCAGGTTCATGCCGCCCAGCTTGCCGCTCAGCTCGTCCAGCGATGCCTTGCCGGCTGGCTTCAGGATGGCCTTGTCGAAATCGAAGAAGGCATCGGCCGAATAGCTGACTTTTTCCGATGTTGGCACTGGCGCTGCTTCAGGCACAGGTGCCGGTGCTGGTGCAGGGGCGACTGGCGCTGGTGGCGCGACGCACTTGCCGTTTTCAAGCTTTTCTGGCTCGACGCACAGTGGCGCGTCGCAACCTGGCACGGCATCGGCCGGGGTCCAGTAGCCGGTACGCCAGCACAGACCGAAAGGATTGCGTGCGATCACGCCGCGGCTGTCCTGCACATAAGCGCTGTATGGGGTGCGCGCTTGCAGGTCAGTGGTCAGCGGCGCATAAGGTGGGGCGCTTTGGGCAGAAGCGACGCCCGCGATGGCGGCCGTTGCTGCGAACAGAACAGTGATCATTTTTTTCATATTCTTTTCCTTTCGGTAAATTCCGTGTCGATTCAGACAGTCTCCATGTGGTCATAACAATAACATGGTGGCTGCTCTGTCCGTTTCGTATTGTGAAACAAGCAATTGACTTCCTGGCCATTCTGCCACACGCACCAAAATCGCACGACTGCACCTAAATCAAACACCGAGCATTTGTTGCTTGACGTTGTTTAAGCGCAACATTTATGCAAGCAGGCGGCGCTGGTGACGACAATACTGGAACTTTTAGTGGGTCACGATGGGATTTCCCATGCCAAAAAGGCATGGCCCGGAATTGAGCAACGACTATGTCGCGCGTGGTAGAATCGTCCGCTGTAACTTATAACTTTCGCCTGAAAGCAGTCGACCCGCCAATGGATCAATTCGCAAAAGAAACAGTCCCGATTTCCCTCGAAGAAGAGATGCGCAAGAGCTACCTCGATTACGCGATGAGCGTGATCGTGGGCCGCGCACTGCCGGATGTCCGCGACGGCCTGAAGCCGGTGCACCGCCGCGTCCTGTACGCGATGCACGAAATGAACAACGTGTGGAACCGGCCTTACCTGAAGTGCGCGCGCGTCGTCGGCGACACGATGGGCAAGTTCCACCCGCACGGCGACTCGTCGATCTACGACACGCTCGTGCGCATGGCGCAAGACTTCTCGCTGCGCTACACGCTGGTCGATGGCCAGGGCAACTTCGGCTCCATCGACGGCGACAGCGCCGCGGCGATGCGTTACACCGAGTGCCGCCTGGACAAGATTGCCGGCGAAATTCTGGCCGACATCGACAAGGACACCGTCGACTTCCAGCCGAACTACGACGGCAAAGAGAAAGAGCCGACCGTCCTGCCAACCCGCATCCCGAACCTGTTGATCAACGGTTCGTCGGGCATCGCGGTCGGCATGGCCACCAATATTCCGCCGCACAACCTGTCCGAAGTGATTGCCGGCGCGATGCACGTGCTGCACAACCCGGATTGCACGATTGACGAGCTGATCGAGCTGATCCCGGCGCCGGACTTCCCGACCGCCGGCATCATCTATGGCGTCTCGGGCGTGCGCGACGGTTACCGCACCGGTCGTGGCCGCGTCGTGATGCGCGCCAAGACCCACTTCGAAGAAATCGGCCGCGACGGCGCCCGTACGGCGATCATCATCGATGAGCTGCCGTACCAGGTGAACAAGAAGTCGCTGCTCGAGCGCATCGCCGAGAACGTGCGCGACAAGAAGCTCGAAGGCATTTCCGACATCCGCGACGAGTCCGACAAGTCGGGCATGCGCGTCGTGATCGAGCTCAAGCGCGGCGAAGTCCCCGAAGTCGTGCTGAACAACCTGTACAAGCAAACGCAGCTGCAAGACACGTTCGGCATGAACATGGTGGCGCTGGTCAATGGCCAGCCGAAGCTGCTGAACCTCAAGCAGATGCTCGAGTGCTTCCTGTCGCACCGCCGCGAAGTCGTCACGCGCCGTACCGTGTTCGAACTGCGCAAGGCGCGCGACCGCGGCCACATGCTCGAAGGCCTGGCCGTCGCGCTGGCCAATATCGACGATTTCATCGCGATCATCAAGGCGGCGCCATCGCCACCGGTTGCCAAGGTCGAGCTGATGCAGCAAGCCTGGGATTCGTCCCTGGTGCGCGAAATGCTCAACCGCACCGAGACCGGCGCGGCCGGCGGCATCGAAGCCTTCCGTCCCGAGCACCTGCCAAAGCACTACGGCATGCAGCCAGACGGCCTGTACAAGCTGTCGGACGA
>Ga0308157_10001831_pt1 | contig 39559 bp, 38 predicted proteins | sample PhyBR1_FD_201035 | JGI IMG/M metagenome (GOLD analysis project Ga0308157, IMG submission 201035) | Phyllosphere microbial communities from UC Gill Tract Community Farm, Albany, California, United States - DLSLB.R1 | ecosystem: Host-associated > Plants > Phyllosphere > Unclassified | place: USA... | reverse complement strand
TCATGATGCCGCCGAAGATGTTGACCAGGATGCCCTGGACGGCCGGGTCAGCGGTGATGATCTTGAAGGCCGCTGCGACCTTGTCCTTGCCGGCGCCGCCGCCGACGTCGCAGAAGTTGGCCGGCTCTTTGCCGTACAGCTTGATGATGTCCATGGTCGCCATGGCCAGGCCGGCGCCGTTGACCATGCAGCCGATGTTGCCGTCCAGGGCGACGTAGGCCAGGTCCCATTCCGAGGCTTCGATTTCCTTGGCGTCTTCCTCGGTCTCGTCGCGCAGTTCCTTGATGTCGGGGTGACGGAACAGGGCGTTGCCGTCGAACGACACCTTGGCGTCCAGAACGCGCAGGTGGCCGTTTTCCATGACGATCAGCGGGTTCACTTCCAGCATGGCCATGTCCTTCTCGACGAAGGCTTTATACAGGGCCGGGAACAGCGACTTGCCGTCTTCACGGGCGGCGCCTTCCAGCTTCAGCGCGTCCGACAGGGTGGCGCAGTCGGCTTCGGTCACGCCGGTCGTCGGGTCGATGACGACGGTGATGATCTTTTCCGGGGTGTCGTGGGCGACGGCTTCGATGTCCATGCCGCCTTCGGTCGAGACGACGAAGGAGATGCGGCCATAGGCGCGATCGACCAGGATCGACAGGTAAAGCTCGCGCGAGATGTCGGCGCCGTCTTCGATGTAGAGGCGGTTGACCTGCTTGCCGGCGTCGGTCGTCTGGGCCGTCACCAGGGTGTTGCCCAGCATTTCCTTGGCGTTCTTGACCACGTCCTCGATCGAGAAGGCCAGGCGCACGCCGCCCTTGGCGTCAGCCGGCAGTTCCTTGAACTTGCCCTTGCCGCGGCCGCCGGCGTGGATCTGCGACTTCACCACATAGAGCGGGCCAGGCAGTTGCTTGGCGGCGGCTTCGGCCTGGTCGGCCGAGGTGATGGCGACGCCTTCGGCGACCGGGGCGCCAAAGGCCTTGAGAACCTGCTTGGCCTGATACTCGTGAATGTTCATGTCTGATCCGCGCCGTTGGGAGGAAGGTTGTGGAAACTTTGGTCGCGCTTATAGGCGTCGCGCCTTCGCCTGCGCAACCGCCCCCCTCCTTATGGCCACCAGAGCCTTTTCTTATGGTCCAAGCTGGACGGGATCAGTCGACCCAGTCCTTCTTCAGCGTGCGCGAGGCCCCGAACAACAGGAAGGCCGCCAGGACATAGAAGCCCATGCCGGTGTAGATGGCCCAGCGAAGGCTCTCTTCACCAAAGCGCGGCGCCAGCAGGTCGCTCATCCAGCCGAAGTAGTAGAAACCGACCGCGATCCCCAGCAGGTTGTTGACCAGCAGGAACAGGGCCGAGGCGGTCGAGCGCATGGCCGCCGGCACCAGATGCTGGACCGCCGCCGTGATCGGCCCCAGCCAGGCCAGGTTCAGCCCCGTCGGCAGCAGGAAGATCAGGAAGGCCAGGACCAGTTGTTGCGTATGGCTGCCGCCGCCCGGCAGGACCAGACCGATCAGCCAGGGCGAGTTCATCGCCAGGATGAAACAGGGCGCCGAGATCAGGAAGGCCACGGCCGGCACCATCGGATAGGCGCCCTTGCCGCGCTTCGACAGCTTGTCGGCGATCATGCCGCCCATCCAGATGCCCAGAATGCCGCCGATCAGGGCGATGCCGGCATAGTAGATGCTGGTCTGCTTCAGCGTCAGATCGAAACTGCGCATGAAGAAGAGCGGCAGCCAGCCCGCCACGCCGTAGCCGCAAACCGAGGACGAGGCCGCGCCCAGCGCCAGCAGCCAGAAGCTGCGCTTCTTGATGACGACCGTGGCGGTGCGCCGCGCGATCATCAGCGAAACGCCGATCACCACGCCCAGCAAACCGCCGAAGGCGAAGACCAGCGGATTGCCCAGCGACAGGCCGGCGAACTGGATCAGCCCCGCCAGGACCAGGGCGCCCGCGCCCACGCCGAGCATGATCTGGGCGGCCAGCTTGCCCGGACGATCCGAACCTGCGGGGGCCGCTTCCAGCGCCGCGACCTGGGCGGCGGTCTTGGCGGCGTCCGTCCCGCCGCGCTTGGGGTCTCGAACCGTCAGTCGAAGCAGGGGCGCGACCAGAACGCCCAGCAGGCCCACCACGATAAAGGCGGTCCGCCAGCCATAGGTCGCCGCCAACAAGCCCCCGACCAGGGTCCCTGCCGCCATGCCCAGAGGAATGCCGAAGGCGAAGGCCGCCATGGCGCGTGCGCGCTGGTGCGGCGGAAAATAGTCGGCGATCAGCGAATAGGCCGGGGCCACGCCGCCCGCCTCGCCGACTCCGACGCCCATGCGGCACAGGAACAGTTGCGTGAACGAGCCCGCCACCCCGCACAGGGCGGTAAAGCCCGACCAGACCGCCAGGGCTCCGGTCATGATCCACACCCGGCTGACCCGATCCGCCATCCAGGCCAGAGGAATGGCCAGGGTCGAATAGACCGAGGCGAAGGCGATCCCGCCCAGCAGGCCGAACTGACTGTCCGACATGCCGAATTCTTCCTTCAGCGGCGCCGCCAGGATGCCGATGATCTGCCGATCCAGGAAGTTCAGCATGTAGATCAGGATCAGCACCGCCAGCACATAGTAGCGATAGCCGGGAGAGACGGCCTTTTCGACGGCCTCCTTGGGCGCTGCGGCCTCGGACGTGGTCATGGCGTGCCCCCCTCGGGCTTCTTTTACTTTGTTGAAGCGACGGTAGCGGCGCCGCCCGGCGACGCCAAAAGAAAAAGGGCGGCGGCTCTCGTCGGAACCGCCGCCCGCGATCAGATGATCAGGCGTTCAGGAGAAGTCACCCCGATCAGAACTTGTACTGCAGCGACGCCGTCACGGTGCGCGGCGGGCCGTAGTAGCCGATCAGGGAGTTGTTGTAGGCGGCGCCGAGGAAGTTGTAGCCGCCGACGCGGTATTCCTCGTCCGTCAGGTTCTTGCCATAGACGCCGACCGTCCAGGTGCGGCTCGGGTCGGTCCAGACCACCGACAGATCGACCAGGGCGAAGGCGTCCTGATCCAGCACGGGGTTGGGGAACTCGAACTGGCTGTAGTCGTCGCGATAGCTGACCGACGGGGTCACCGCCAGCGAACCGCCGGCCACGTCGCCGCGCCAGGTCAGGCCCAGATAGCCCGTCCACTTCGGCGCGTTCTGCAGCACCACCAGATCCGAGATGTCCTCATACTTCTGGGTCGTCAGATTGTAGCGCAGGAATTCCTCGAACTTGGAGTCGAGATAGCCGACGGCGAAGTTGGCCGTCAGGCTGTCCGTCAGAACCAGCGAGCCTTCGACTTCGGCGCCGAAGAATTTCGACGAACCGACGTTGTCGACGAAGCTGGCGATACCGCCCACGGCCGGAACCTGGGTGGTGACCTGCTGGTCTTCATACTGGTTGTAGAAGATGGCCGAAGCGAAGCTCAGGCGGCGGTCGAAGGCCGAACCCTTCAGGCCGATTTCATAGGAGTCGACCGTTTCCGGCTGATAGCCGTTGACGGTGTTCGGCGTCAGGATGGCGTCGCCGCGCATGTCGAAGCCGCCCGACTTGAAGCCCTTCGAATAGGAGGCGTACCCGGTCAGGCGGTCCGAGAAGTCATAGGACAGCGAAGCCTTGGGCGTGAACTGATCGAAGGTGTTCGAGCGCGTATAGTCGGTGCGCAGCAGGATGGGGTTGCGCGCCGCGCCGCCCAGCAGCGGGCTGCGGGTCGCGCCCAGGTAGTTGGCGCGGAAAACGTGGCCCGTCTTGTCATCCAGGGTGTAGCGCGCGCCCAGGCCCAGATGCAGACGATCGGTCAGGTCCAGGTTCACGTCGGTGAACAGGGCGATGCTGGTCGTCTCGACATAGCCGGCGGTGCCGATGACGATGCCGAAATTCTGGGCGATGGTGTCGAAGGCGCCTGAGGCCGTTCCGTCCAGGTAGAAGAGGCCGGCGACGCCCTGGATCCGGTCTGTGCTGAACAGCGCCTGGAATTCCTGGGTGAACTGGCGGTCGCCATAGATGGCCGGCACATCCAGCGTCGGCGCCGGGGTATTGTCGAAGTCGATCAGGGTGTCGGTGTCGCCGGTGCGATAGGCGGTGATCGACTTGAAGGACCAGACGTCGTTCAGATCGACCTGGGCCGTCAGCGACACGCCTTCGGTCGTGACCTTGTTCCGATCTCCAAGGCCGGCATAGGTGTCATAGACGCTGCCCGGCACGCCCGCGCCGGGGCCGACGCCTGCCACTTCGCGATGGCCGTGACGGGGGTTCGACTTGTCCTCGACCCGATCATAGGCCAGGCGGAAGAAGGCGTTGTCGTAAGGTTGGAACTCGACGCTGACGCGACCAGCCAGGACATCCTTGTTGTAGTGCTCGGCGCCCGTGTTCAGGTTCTCGCCATAGCCGTCGCGGTTGTAGCTGGCGACGGCGGCGCCGATACGCAGCTTGTCCGTGACCGGCATCGAGCCCTGAGCCAGCAGGTCGACCTGATTATAGCTGCCGTAGGCGCCACGCAGGCTCAGTTCCGGTGAATCCGGGTCCAGACGCGAGGTCACGTATTTGATGGCGCCGCCGACCGTGTTGCGGCCATACAGCGAACCCTGCGGGCCGCGCAGGACCTCGATGCGCTGGATGTCGAAGATGTCCAGCACCGCGCCCTGCGGGCGGGCCACATAGACGTCGTCGACATAGAGGCCGACGCCAGGCTCAAAGCCCCACAGAGGGTCCTGCTGGCCGATGCCGCGAATGAAGGAGATCAGCGTCGAGTTGGAACCGCGCGCGACCTGAACCGTGGCGTTCGGGGTCTGCTGCTGCAGGGCGGTGATGTCGGTGGCGCCGGTTTCTTCCAGACGCTCGGCGCCCAGGGCCGAAACCGAGACCGGCACGTCCTTGAGCGTTTCCTCGCGACGGCGCGCGGTGACGATGACGTCATCGATGCTGGAGGCCTGCGCCTCAGCCGAAGCTTCCTGCGCCACAGCGCTGGCCGAAAGCGCGCCCCAGGCGGCGCCCGCGAGCAAGACGGTCTTCACGAGTCTGTTCATTTGGATCCCATTCCCTGTTTCCAGCCCAATCGACGCTTTTATTCAGCGTTCAATGATTTTCATGGAACGTGCCGATCTTTCGACGATCTGTCAAACGGCCACGCTGAAATCCGCCGCAAATCGGCCCCGCCTGTGGCGCCGTTGCACTGAGGGTCCAACCACGACTAGCTTGCGCCCATGAAACCTGACGACGACCTCGCCCCGACCCTGCCGCCCGTCGTCACCGCCCCGGCCCGCCGCGGCCGCCCCAAGAAGACCAAGACCACGGGCGCGGGCGAGACCCGCGAGGCCATTCTGAACGCCGCCGAGGACCTCTTCTCCAAGCACGGCTTCTATGGCGTCACCATCCGCGAGGTGGCGCGCGAGGCGGGCGTGGACACCGCACTGGTCCACTACTACTTCGGGGCCAAGAAGGAGCTGTTCGACGCTGTATTCACCCGCAGGGCTGAGGTCTGGAACGCCGAGCGCGTCGCCGCCGTCGACCGCTACGCCGAGGCCGCCGGGGACGCCATGACGCTGGAGGGCCTGTTCGAGGCCTTCCTGCGTCCGCCGTTCCAGTGGTCGCTGAAGGGCGGACCGGGATGGAAGCACTACGCCGCCCTGGTGGCCCAGACCAACGCCAACCCGGCCTTCGGCGGCGAGACCATGGCCCGTTATTTCGACCCCGCGATCCGGCGCCTGCTGGAACTGGTCAAGCGCGTCCTGCCCGAGGCCGAAGAGACCGACCTCTACTGGGCCTATCACAACCTGTCGGGCGCCCTGACCCTGACCCTGGGCGAGACCGGTCGCCTGGACCGCCTGTCCGGCGGCCTGTGCAAGTCCGGCGATCTGGACAGCGCCTGCGACTACATGGTGCGCTTCGCCGCCGCCGGCTTCCGCGCCGTCTGCGGCCCCAAGTCGAACGCCTGATGCGCCTGGCCGATCTCTCACCCGGCTCGAGAAAACGCGACTTCCTGCGCGGCCTCGTCGTGGCTGTGGGCGCCGGCGTCTTCCTGGCCCTCAGCGGCGCCTTCGGCTCGGCCGGCGCGCCCCTGACGCACCGGCTGGCCTACTGGATTCCCCTGATGGTGGTCGGCGGCCTGTGGGGCCATGCCTGCGGCGCCCTGATCGGGCGCTTCATCGACGTGGACGCCCGCCCCTGGCTGGCGACCGCCGCCCTCACCCTGGTCATCACAGGCCCTCTGACGGTGGCGGTCTGGGCCCTGACCGGCCTGCTGTTCGAGGGGCGGCTGCGCCACGCCGACGCCCTGATCCACTTCTTCGCCCCGGTCGCCCTGATCACCGCCGTCCTCAGCGCCCTGAACGTCTTCCTGGGACGCGAGACCCCGGTCGAGACCCACGCCTCGGCCCCCGGCGCCGCGCCCGCCCGCTTCCTGGAGCGCCTGCCGCCCAAGCTGCGCGGCGCCCGCCTGATCGCGGTCCAGGCGGAGGACCACTACCTGCGCCTGCATACCGACCGCGGCTCGGACCTGATCCTGATGCGCCTGTCCGACGCCCTCGGTGAACTGGAAGGCCTGGAAGGCGCCCAGACCCATCGCAGCTGGTGGGTGGCCCGCGACGCCGTCGCCTCCGTCGCCCGCGGCGACGGCCGCGCCGCCCTGACTCTGGACGGCGGCGGCGACAGCGACCTGATCGCCCCCGTCAGCCGTCGCTACGCCCGGGCGCTGAGGGAGGCGGGGTGGTGGTGAGTGCACCTTAACGTCCGCTAACGGTGGGAAGCGGACCTTAACCGGTCTCTCCAGCACTGTCGTAGAGGCACCAGTGATAACGCGGGCCGTTACAAATTTGCGGATCATCCCGGCCCACGTGGGGGAGCGCGTTCACTACGGTCTCCTTGGATTGGCCCCGCGGGTAGTCGATGAAATCAATCGCGTTGCCTGTGACAACCGTGACGCTGCTCTCGTCCACGAACTGGACAGTGAATATCGTGTAGCCCATGCCGCTTTCACCAGCAGCGTAAAGGGCATTGGCAACGCTCGCAGGAAGTCGGGACGGGCTGTCTTCAATTGCTGCCACGGCTCTGACATCTACCGACAACTTGGCCTCGTCATCCTCCGGCCAGACGCCCCATACGCTGAACCAAGGTTGCGCTTCCACGAGGTAGACGCAGTCGAGCGTGCTGCCGTCATGCAAGGTCACCATGCAGGGGCGATAAAGGCCGTCGGTCGCTTCGACCGCTGAGAGCGGTTGCACCAACTTCTCCGGGAGAGGCGGGTATCTGCGGTCTTGCACGCGGTCTCCCAGTTGAAGGCGATGACACTCGCACAGTGACGGCCAAGGTGAATGTCCGCAACAGGTCGTGAGCAGACGTTCGACCGCAAAGGCGCCCTCGCCTCACACCCAGTTGCCATGAAACGCCGCCGGCAGGGCCACGTCGGCGCGCCATGTGGCGACGGGGCCGTCCTCGACGTGCATCAGGTCCAGGACGTGCAGTTCGCTAACCCCCGCCTTCAGGTTGATGCTTGGGCCGACCAGCCAGGCGTCAGCCTCGTGCGTCCCACCGGGCTTGGGCACATAGACCATCTCGTCCGTCACATGGCCGGGGCCGAAATCGAAGGACCGCGTGCGGCCTGACGACCAGTCCGTCACCCCTACCGCCGAGGCCAGAGGCCGGTCGGCGCGCTCGCCCGTCGTGTGCAGACTGAAACGGCGGGCCAGACCGGCGCGACGCGGGTCGCTGCGCGGGAACTCGCCGACCACGCCCGTCCGCTCCAGCCGCCCGCGACCGTTCGGCTCCAGCACCACCATGGCCAGTTCGGCGGGGTCGTGGCCCAGGGGCACGCCGTTCAGCACCTCATGGGCGCCGCGCGCGGCGAAATCCATGTCCTTGTGGGCGCACAGGTCGAGGCGAATGGTCCCGTCCGCCTCCTCCCAGGCGTCGCCCGCGTGGAAGAAGCCGAAGGGCGGCAGTTCATAGATCCGGCGCTGGCCCAGGTCGGCCTTGTCTATCACCAGAATCTGCGTCCCGCCCTGCGGCGTCCACTCGAACGCCGCCGACAGGGGCATGATGTTGCGCGTATGCACCCAGGGTTGCAGCACGATGACCAGAGACTTCGCCGTGGCGCTGAAGTCGTGGATATAGCTGGCGCGCGGCAGGGCGATCACCTCGGCGTCTTCCAGCCCTCCGTCCGCCGCCAGGCGCCAGACCATGGCCTGCTTTCCGTTGATCCCCAGGTTCCAGATGCGGCCGTCCGGCTCCACGCGCGGGTGGGCCAGGAAGGGCATGTTCTTCAGGTCGGGACGCAGGGCGACAAAGCCCTCGGTTTCAAGCGTCTCGGGGTCCATGGCCAGGGGCGATCCCGCCTCCCACAGGGCCCATAGCTTGCCGCCGACCTTGTGGACCGAGGTGTTGGCGGGACTGGCGTCGTCGGCTGAGCCAATACGGGCGCGCGGATCGGCAACCGTGCCGAAGCCCGGCATCAGCATGGCCCCGACCTCGGCCTCCTGACGGCGCTTGGGGGTGTCGGCGAAGCGGGCGGCCAGGCTTGCCTGGCCGTCCTGCACCCGCCAGCGGCGGATCAGGCCGTCGCCGTCGAACCAGTGCTGGGACGAGCCGCCGGGGCGACGGAACTTGGCTGGCCCGTTGCGATAGAGGCTGCCCGACAGCCCGGCCGGCGCCCGACCGTGGACCAGTTGCAGGGCGCGCGAGGCCACATCGCCCTCGACGTCGGCGGTGGCCAGGGCCCAGTCGGCGGTCGCGCTCATCGCCTGCGCGGCATAGGCCCGGTCGGGGGTCAGGACGCGGGCGGCTGCAAGCGCAGCGGCGCCCATGAACAGGCTGCGACGGGTCGGGGTCATGGCGGTCTCTCCGAGCATCAGAGCTTAGCGAATGCGGATGGTCTGAGCCGTGGCGCCCGACACTTCAAAATGGGCGCGGTCCCACTTGGCCGGGCCCATATTGCCGACCGCATTGTTGGAGAAGGCATAGGGTTCGCTCGGCATGCCGAACGGATTGACGTCCATCTTGCCGTTGCCGTTGACGTCGTGAACGGCCTTCATGCCATAGGTCCCGGCGGGCAGGTCGAACACCGCCTCGCGCTGGCCCGCCGCCACATCGACCTGGGCCACGCGCGCCGGCTGACCGCCCTCATAGGCGGCCTCGCTGTCATAGAGGGCGACCAGGACCGCGCCGGTCTCGGCGCCCGTCTCGAAGGTCAGGGTCAGGCGGTTGTCGGCGCTCTGCGCCAGGGCGGGAGAAGCAAGAGCCAGCAGGGCGGCGACGGCGAGGGAGCGGATCATGACGGGTCCTGTCGAGAGGCGGTTGAAGAAGTCGCCCCCTCCTCCCTCGCCCCGCCGAACCCCGCCAGCGGCCTTGCGTCCTCGACCGCCGCGCCTTCGCCAACAACCACCGCCGACCGTTCGCGAAGCGCCAGTGAACACCTGCCGCGCCGCCCTGCGTCAGCGGCCCGGCTTGCCCCTCGCGCCAAGGGGCCGTAAGTCGCAGAACCATGACCCAGACGACTGCGACCGCCCCGCTCATCTGCCCCTCCATCCTCGCCAGCGACTTCGCCAAGCTGGGTGAAGAAGTCCGCGCCCTGGAGGCCGCGGGCGCCGACTGGATCCACGTCGACGTCATGGACGGCCATTTCGTGCCCAACCTGACCATCGGCCCGGATGTGGTGAAGGCCCTGCGCCCCCACACCCGCCTGCCGTTCGACGTCCACCTGATGGTGGCCCCGGTCGATAACTGGCTGGAGGCCTATCGCGCGGCGGGCGCCGACATCATGAGCGTCCACCCCGAAAGCGGCCCGCACGTCCACCGCACCCTGGGTCAGATCCGCCAGCTGGGCGCCAAGGCCGGTCTGGTCTTCAACCCGGCCACGCCGCTGAGCGTGCTGGAAGAGGCCGTCGACCTGGTCGACCTGGTGCTGATCATGTCGGTCAACCCCGGCTTCGGCGGTCAGAAATTCATCGAGTCCTCGCTGAAGAAGATCGAGCGCGCCCGCGCCATCCTCGACCGCGCCGGGTCCAAGGCCCACCTGCAGGTGGACGGCGGCGTGGTCGCCGCCAACGCCGGGGCCTGCCTGTCCGCCGGGGCCGACGCCCTGGTCGCCGGCTCCTTCGTCTTCAAGGGCGGACCGGACGCCTACGCCGCCAACATCCAGGCTCTGAAAGCCGCCGCCGCGTGAGCCCCCTCGGCCCCTTCGCCCCGCGCGAAACAGAAGGCGGCCTGACCGAGGGCCACATCCCCGGCCTCAAGGGCGCGCCGGTCCGCACTCCGGTGCGCGCCACGGGCGGCCCCAAGGCCGACCCTGCGCTCTGGGCCGCCGTCGCCGGGCAGCTGGCCGCGCGCCAGCTGTGGATCGAGCTCTACGGCCTGCCCGGCTATACGATGACGTTGAAGGGCGCCCGCGCCGACGGCTTCGCGGTCAGCCCGCGCGACTTCCGCCCCCTGCGCGAAGAAGCGCCTCGCCCCCTGCTGTCGGGCCGTTTCACCCTGGCCGGGCTCAGCCTCGACGCCGAGGGTCCGGCCGACCTATGGAACCGCCCCACCCCCAGCCGGGCCTTCGCCGTCGAACTGCACGCCTTCGTCTGGATGCCCGAGATGATGGCCCACGGCGATCGCGGCCTGCGCGAAGCCCTGGCGCTGACGCTGGCCTGGGACGACATCTTCAACCGCTGGTCGCCCTTCTCGTGGGACCCCGACATCCTGGCGCGGCGCACCTATCATCTGGCCTGCGCCGGACGGCGTCTGGCCGGGGTGGCGACCGAGCCTGAGCGCCTGCGCCTGACCGACATTCTGGCCCGGCAAGCCCGCCAGCTGCTGCGTCCGCCCGGCGGCCTGATGGGCCGGGCCGAGCGCCTGACCGCCGCCGCCATCGCCGGCTGCGCCCTGGCGGGCAAGGCTGGGGCCGGCGTCCGTCGCACCGCGCTGAAACGCCTGCCCCACGCCCTGGAGGTCACGGTCGGCGCCGACGGCCACCACGCCGCCCGCGCCCCGGAAATGGGTCTGGAGCTGCTGCTCGACCTGCTGACCCTGGACGACGCCCTGGCCCAGCTGTCCGAGCCGACGCCCGAGCCTGTAGCCGCCGCCATCTCGCGCCTGACGACCAGCCTTCGCATCCTGGCCCTGCCCGACGGTCGCCTGGCCGCCTTCCAGGGCGGCGGGCCGTCCACGCCGGAACGCGTCGCCGCCGCCCGCGCCCATGATGATGCACCCGCCGCCCCGCCCAGCGGCGCGATCGGTGGACTGGTGCGCATCTCCAGCCCCCTGCTGACCGTCATGGTCGATGTCGAGGCCCCGGCGCGCGGCGCCTGGTCGGCCGCCGCTTGCGGTCAACCGGCGGCGCTCGAAGTCGTCTGCGGCCGCGACCGCCTGTTCACCTCGGCCGGATGGACCCCACGCGCCCTCGACCGTCAGGCCCTGCGCCTGACGCCCGGCGCCTCGACGCTGACGCTCGGCGAACAGCCCCTGGGCGAGCCCCTGTCCGGCTGGAAGGCCGACCTTCTGGGCCCCCGCCTGATCGGCCCGGCCCTGCACGTCACCCGCGACCATCGCGAAGGCGACGGCGCCGTCTGGCTCGAGGTCGAGCACGACGGCTGGATGCCGCTCTACGGCCTGATGCATCAGCGCCGCCTCTATCTGGATCAGCGCCTCGACGAACTGCGCGCCGAGGAACGCCTGCATCCGCCCGAAGGCCGCCCCGACGTGACCCGCGCCATCGCCGCCCCCTACGCCCTGCGCTTCCAACTGGAGCCCGGCGTCCAGGCCTCCCTGGCCCGCGACCGCCGTTCCATCCTGCTGCGCGGCCATTCCGGTCGTGGCTGGTGGTTCCGCAGCGACGGCCCCGACGTAGCCATCGAACCCGCCGTCCACGTCGATGAAGGCCTGACCCGGCGCTCCTTGCAGATCGTCGTCCGCGGCTCCGCCCGAACCGACGCCGACACCAAGATCCGCTGGAAGCTGAGCCCCGCCGGCGCGGCGGGCGACCCGCACTAGGCGCCGTCGAGGCCCTTCAAGAAGGCTTCGACGCCAGCCCCTCCCCCTCCGTCATCCTCGGGCTTGACCCGAGGATCGGGCGCCAGTCCGAACAGGCTGGGATAGAGGTCTTGCCACGCCGGGTTGGTCCTCTCGACCAGTTCCAGCTTCCATGTGCGGTTCCAGGCCTTCAGCGCCTTCTCGCGCCGGATCGCCTCGGTGACGAAGCCGTGCGTCTCGTACCAGACCAGGGTCTTGCAGCCGTAGCGGTGGGCGAAACCTTCAATGCGGTCGTCCCGATGCTGGCGGATGCGCTCGTAGAGGTTCGCGGTCATGCCGACGTAGAGGACGCCGAGCGGACGGCTGGCCAGGATATAGGTGGCGATGAAGGGGCGGCGCTCGCTCATGGACCGTCGAGTGGCGGACAACTCGATCCTCGGGTCAAGCCCGAGGATGACGGAGAGGTTTGCGCGTGAAAAATGCCCAAGGGCTGACGCCGCGCCCCGATGGTGCTAGAGGCCGCGCCATCTCCCCGCCCCAGCTGTTAACGGACGCCGCCCATGCCCGCCGCTCCCGACTTTCCGCCCGCCCCGGACGCGATCAAACCTGTTCGCGCCCTGATTTCATTGTCGGACAAGGCCGGGCTGGAGGATGTCGCGCGCACCCTGGCCGGGCTCGGCGTCGAGCTGGTCTCCACCGGCGGCACCAAGGCGGCGATCGCGGGCTATGGCCTGCCGGTCAAGGACGTGGCCGATCTGACCGGCTTCCCCGAAATGATGGACGGCCGGGTCAAGACCCTGCACCCCGTCGTCCACGGCGGCCTGCTGGGCGTGCGCAACGCCCCGGCCCACGCCGCCGCCATGACCGAGCACAACATCGGCGCCATCGATATCGTCTGGATCGACCTCTATCCGTTCGAGAAGACCGTCGAGGACGGCGGCGGTTTTGAAGCGGCCATCGAGAACATCGACATCGGCGGCCCGGCCATGATCCGTTCGGGCTCCAAGAACCACGGCCACGTCGCCGTCGCCGTGGATGGCGAAAGCATAGGCCTGATCCTTAAGGCCCTGAAGGCCGACGGCTCGACCACGCTGGCTCTGCGCAAGCAGCTGGCCGCCCGCGCCTTTGCGCGCACCGCCGCCTATGACGCCGCCGTTTCCGGCTGGTTCGCCGCTCAGCTGAACGACGCCGCCCCGGCGCGCAAGTCGATCGCCGGTTCGCTGGCCCAGACCCTGCGCTATGGCGAGAACCCGCATCAGACCGGCGCCTTCTATCGCACCGGCGAGAAGCGCCCCGGCGTGGCCTATGCCGAACAGGTCCAGGGCAAGGAGCTGGGCTACAACAACATCGCCGACGCCGACGCCGCCTATGAGCTGGTGGCCGAGTTCGAGGCCCCGGCCTGCGTCATCGTCAAGCACGCCAACCCCTGCGGCGTGGCCGTCGGCGCCACCCTGTCGGAAGCCTACGCCCGCGCGCTGGAATGCGACGCCGTCTCGGCCTTCGGCGGCGTCATCGCCGTCAACCGCCCGCTGAACGGCGAGGACGCCCGCGCCATCACCGGCATCTTCACCGAGGTGGTCATCGCCCCCGGCGCCGATGAGGAAGCCAAGGAAGTCTTCGCCGCCAAGAAGAACCTGCGCCTGCTGATCACGGATGGTCTTCCGAACCCGCACGGCGCGGGCGAGGTGTTCCGCTCCGTGGCCGGCGGCTTCCTGGTGCAGTCGCGCGACCTCAGCCTGATCAAGCCGGAAGACCTGAAGATCGTCACGCGCCGCCAGCCGACGCCGACCGAGATCCAGGACATGCTGTTCGCCTTCACCGTGGCCAAGCACGTCAAGTCCAACGCCATCGTTTACGCCAAGGACGGCCAGACGGCGGGCATCGGCGCCGGCCAGATGAACCGTCGCGACAGCGCCCGCATCGCCGCCATCCGCGCCAAGGAAGCGGGCGAGGCCAAGGGTCTGGCTCATTCGCTGGCGCAAGGCTCGGCCTGTGCGTCCGAAGCCTTCTTCCCCTTCGCCGACGGCCTTCTGGAAGCCATCGCAGCCGGCGCCACGGCGGTGATCCAGCCGGGCGGCTCCATGCGGGACGCCGAGGTCATCGCCGCCGCCGACGAGAACAACATCGCCATGGCCTTCACGGGCGTCCGCGTCTTCCGGCACTAGGCTGGAAGGGCGCTAACGCGAGCGACGCGGTCGCCCGCTGCTCGAGCGGAAGAAAGGCGCTGCCGGTCGTCGACAGCGCCTTTTCTTTTGCTCGCGTCAGTCCTCGATCACCTCGTGCGAGCCGGCGCGGCCCAGGCGCCAGTAGCCGGCGACCTTCATCCATTTCGGATTGAACGGTCGGGCCGCCAGCAGAGCCGATCGCATTGACCGCGCGACCGTGGACTCGCAGGCGACCCAGACATAGGCGTCGGCCGGATCGATCTGCCGCGCCGCCGCGACCGCCGCCGCCGTCAGGGCCTCGGCCCGACCGCGCGGCCCGCCCTTGCGGTGGACCCAGACGATCTCGACCTCGGCGGCGCTGGCTAGCTGCAGTTCGCCCGTCGCGTCATTGACCTCGATGCAGGCGACGGCCCGCGCCCCGGCCGGCAGTTCCTCCAGCCGTCGGGCGATGGCGGGAATGGCCGCCTCGTCCCCCACCAGCAGATGCTCGGCGAAGCTGGTCGGGATCAGGAAGGAACCGCGCGGCCCGCCCAGACCCAGTTCGTCGCCGACCCGCGCATCCTCGGCCCAGGCCGTGGCCGGGCCGCCGTGGCCGACCGCGAAGTCGATGGTCAGCCTTCGGTTGGCCGCATCGAATGCGCGCGGGGTGTAGTCGCGCGCTGTCGGTTTTGGCTCCGCAAAGACCGGCCCCTCCGGCCCGACCGTGGGCAGAACCAGAGCCTGACCGCGCGCTGTCGGAAAGATCTTCACATGGTCGTCGAAGCCGGGGCTGAAGAAGCCCTCCAGCTCCTCGCCGGTCAGGACGATGCGCTTCAGCACCGGCGTCAGCCGTTCGACGGTCTCGACGCGGGCGCGACGGAACTTCAGCTCATGGCGGACCCGACGGGGTTGCCGCAGATGGGTCTCGGTCATGCCTGACGCACCTTTTCGGCGGCCGTTTCCAGCAGGTCGGCGATGGCCTCGACCTCGGCTTCGCTCAGCGGCGGCTCTTGGGTCAGGCGTTGATGGGTGGCGGTGCGCAGGGCCTCGATGGCCTGGGCGATGCGCGCCGGTCGGTCGGGGCGACCGCGCAGGGCCTTCATCTTCATGTCGATGTGGGCCAGGGCCTCAGCGTTCTCGTCCAGCAGACGGCGGCCCTCGTCGGTGATCGCGTAGCGCTTCTTGCCGCCCTCGGCGGCGACGCTGACCGCGCCCATGTCCTCCAGCAGGGCCAGACTGGGATAGATGACGCCGGGGCTGGGAGCGTAGGTCCCACCCATGCGGCTTTCGATGCCCTTGATCAGTTCATAGCCGTGGCTCGGCTTGTCGGCGATCATCGACAGCAGCACCCAGCGCAGGGCACCGTGCTCGAACATCCGTCCGCCGCCGCCACGCCGCCCGTGGCGCTCGCCGCGCATCCGGCCTTCGCCGCCCATGCCTACAGGCCGCATGTGACGGCCGTGACCGCCTCGGCCGAAGCCGTGGCCATGACCATGACCCATTCCGTGGCCGCCGTGACGGCCGCGTCCAAAGCCATGACCTGCCTTTTCGATCCCTCTGGATCCTCTCATATGGTTCTCGCTTCTTTCACTTAGATATATCGAACTGACGCAGAGATATATCGATATATCGAAACTGCAAGACCCCTTCCCTCGAAATCGCGAACCTCTAAGCTGGGCCGATGGATACGCTCGACGCCCGCTGGGCCATGCTGGAACCGCACGTGACCGTGGTCGGGCCCGACGACGATCGGCCGCGTCCGGCGGTGCTGCTGTTCCACGGCTGCGGCGGCCTGCGGGACCACCTGCCGCGCTACGCCGAAGCGGCCAAGGCGGCGGGCTGGCGCGCCTTCATCGTCGATTCCTATGGCCCGCGCGGCTGGAACCGGGCCTTCACCCTGACCACGGTCTGCACCGGCCTGGTGCTGCGCGGCTATGAGCGGGCGGGCGACCTTCTGGCCGTCATCCAGGGCGTCTCGCGTCGCCCCGATGTCGATCCGACCACGCTGTCGCTGGCGGGCTGGAGCCACGGCGGCTGGTCGATCATGGAGATGATGAGCGAAGACCCGCAGCCGGGCCGCATGGGCGTGGCCAACCCCGGCGACTGCGACCTGTCGGGCGTCAAGGCGGTGTGGCTGGCCTACCCCTATGTCGGGGCCTGGGCCTTCAACAGGATGAAGCCGTGGCGGCACTGTCCGCGCGTCCTGGCCATGACGGCCAGGCGCGATCACCTGACCACGGTATCGAACGCCGAGCGGGTCAACGCCATGATCCGTGACTGCGGCTCAGAGGTTGAAAGCTGGATCGCCGAAGGCACCCACGCCTTTGACGAACCCACCAGCAACGGCCCGATGCGCCACGACCCCGATCTGACGCTGGAAGCCCTGCGTCGCTTCACGGCCTTCCTCAAAGACGTGGCTCCGGACGCCTGAAAACTAATTTCCACGCCCCGCCTTGACGTGCGACGCATCACGTAACAATTGAAGTTACATGAAACGCGACTCCCGCCTGTCCAACATCCTCCACGCCCTGCTGCACATGGCCGAGCATGAGCAGCGTCATGGCCAGCCCATGACCTCGGACCTGCTGGCGACCTGTCTGTCGACCAACCCCGTCGTGGTCCGCCGCACCATGGCGGGCCTGAGGGAGCAAGGGCTGGTGATCTCCGAGAAGGGCCACGGCGGCGGCTGGCGGCTGGCCCGCCCGCTGGACGGCGTCACCCTGGGTCAGGTCCACGCCGCGCTCGGCGAACCCGGCCTTCTGCCCGAAACCCCGCCGGTCGAGGCCGAGGGCTGCCTGATCGAGGCCGCCGTCAACGACGCCCTGTCCGACACCTATGCCGCCGCGCGCGCCCTGCTGGCGGCCCGGCTGGACTCCATCACCCTGGCCGATCTGGCGGCGGACTTCTCGCGCCGGCTGGCCGCCCATCCCAAGAGAGACCTTCTCCATGCGCACCAGCGAAAATCCGATGCCTCATGACGCCGTCGTCATCGGCGGCTCCTACGCCGGCCTGTCCGCCGCCCTGCAGTTGGTGCGGGCGCGCCGCCGGGTCCTGGTCATCGACGACGCCCGGCCAAGAAACCGCTTCGCCGCCCGCGCCCACGGTGTGCTGAGCAACGACGGCCGTCCGGGATCAGAGATCGCCGCCGCCGCCCGCGCCCAGATCGCCGCCTATCCCACCGCCGCCTTCCGCATGGCCGAGGCGGTGGAGGTCGAACGCATCGAGGGCGGCTTCGCGGTCGCCTTCGCCGACGGCACGCGCACCAGGGGCCGCCGCCTGATCCTGGCCCACGGGGTCGAGGACGTCCTGCCCGACATCCCGGGTGTGAAGGAGCGCTGGGGCCGAACCGCCCTGCACTGCCCCTGGTGCCACGGCTATGAGATCGGCGGCGGACCGATCGGCGTCCTGGGGCGCGGCGATCATGCGGTCCAGTATGCGATGATCGTCGCCGAGTGGGGCCAGGCCGTGCTGTTCATCGACCCGGCGCGCCTGGGCGAGGACGACGCTCGTCTTCTGGCCCGACGCGGCGTGACCATCGAACCGACGCCCATCGAGCGGCTGGAGGGCGAAGCCCCCACCCTGACCGGCGCGCGACTGACCGATGGACGCTTCCTCCCGCTGAAGGCCCTCTTCGTCGGCGCCCATGTGCGCCAGGCCAACGGTTTCGCCGAGCGTCTGGGCTGCGAGATGACGGACAGCCCCATGGGCCGGATCGTCAAGGTGGACGCCCAGCAACAGACCAGTCAGCCGGGCGTCTTCGCCGCCGGAGATCTGGCGCGCCCGGCGGGCAATATCACCCTGGCGACGACGGACGGCATGCTGGCCGCCCACGCCGCCTTCCGCTCCCTGATCGAGGAGGAGACGGCCTGAGCTCTCAGCCGATACGGGCCGTGACGGTGATCTCGGACCGCACCGTGTGGGCCATGTCGCAGTGCTCGTGCGCGGCGTGGTGCAGGGCGTCCAGCTCGGCTTGATCAGGCTGACGTCCGGTGAAGCTCGTCACCGGGTTGAGAGCGACGCGCGCCAGGTAGGACTTGCCTGTTTCATTCTTGCCCATCTCGCCCGAGGCGTCGTCCAGATAGCGGTCGACGACCAGGCCGGCGTTGGCGGCGAAGGCCAGGAACCACAGCATGTGGCAGCTGGACAGGGAGGCGATCATGGCCTCCTCCGGGTCCACGCCCGCCGGGTCCGACATCGGGATCGGCACGCCCGCCGGCGACGAGGAGCCGGGCACCACCGCCCCGCCGTCAAAGCGCCAGACATGGGCGCGGCTGTATCGCTTGTCGACGAAGGCCTGATCGCCCCGCGTCCATTCCACCGTTGCGCCGTGTCCGCTCATGCTGCGTCTCCTCTAGGCCTCGCCCAATGATGTGTAGATCATGCGCGCCCGCGTCTGGAATCCAAGCCCCCGATAGAAGGCGATCGTCGCTTCATGATCGGCGAAGGCGTGCAGGAAGGCCGCCTCTCCCGTCGCCAGAATCTCGCTGACCACAAGGCGGGACAGGGCGGCGGCGTAACCCTGACCGCGATGGTCCGGGTGGGTGCAGACCCCGCTCAGCTCGGTGAAGCCGTCGACGCGCAGCCGCCGCCCCGCCATGGCCACCAGTTGGCCGTCGCGCTTGATCCCGACGAAGGGGCCGAGCTCGCGGGTCTTCGAGCGAAAGGGCCCAGGTTTGGTCAGGGTCGCCAAGGCCAGCATGGCCGGGGCGTCCGCCTCGCCCAGTTCCTCAATCACGCCGTCCAGCCGCGCGCTCGGCCCGACGGGCGTCAGGGCCGTCGCTGTCATCTGCACCAGGGCGACCTGGGCGGCGACCGGCACGCCTTCGGGCAGGACCCCGGCCATCGGCCCGTCCTCGCGCTCGACCAGGCCTGCGCCGGGATAGCGCCGGACCAGGACACCCAGCGCCTCACGGCTGGCGGCGCTGTCATCCGCCGCCGCCAGAAAGACTCCGACCTCGGGATCGAGCCGCACGGCGGCGGCCCCGGAATCGGGCGTGGTGAACCGCGACAGGCGGGTCGTCAGGGCGTTGAAAACGGCGCGATCAAGAGGATGGCTCATGACCGGATGATCTAGGCTCGAAGGCCCCGCGGCGAAACCCGCCGCGCCGTCGTCACGTCCGAAAAGCGCCGATCAGCCCTGCCAGAAGCCGACGATCTTCTTGACCTCGTCCACCACCGGCTGAGCCACCTCGCGGGCGCGCTCGGCGCCGACGGCCAGGGCGCGGTCGATCTCGGCCGGGTCAGCCATCAAGCGGCGCATCTCGGCCGTGACCGGGGCCATCGACGTGACCGCCAGCTCGGCCAGCTTGGGCTTGAACGCCCCGAAGCCCTGACCGCCGAACTCGGCCAGAACCGCCTCGCGCGTCGTGTCCGACAGGGCGGCGTAGATGGCCACCAGGTTCTTGGCTTCGGGCCGTCCGTCCAGACCCTCGAGCGTGTCGGGCAGGACATCCATGTCCGACTTGGCCTTCTTGATCTTGGCGGCGATGGTGTCGGCGTCGTCGGTCAGGTTGATGCGCGACAGGTCCGACGGATCGGACTTGCTCATCTTGGCCGAACCATCACGCAGGCTCATGACGCGCGTGCCCGGCCCCTGAATCAGCGGCTCCGGCTGCGGGAAGAAGCCCGGCACGCCGAAGTCGTTGTTGAACTTGGCGGCGATGTCGCGGGTCAGTTCCAGATGCTGCTTCTGGTCCTCACCGACCGGCACCTCGGTCGCCTTGTAGAGCAGGATGTCCGCCGCCTGCAGCACCGGATAGGTGTAGAGGCCGACGCTGGAGCGCTCCTTGTGCTTGCCCGACTTCTCCTTGAACTGGGTCATCCGGTCCAACCAGCCGAGGCGGGCGACGCAGTTGAAGATCCAGGCCAGCTCGGCGTGGGCCGGCACCGCCGACTGCGGGAAGATGGTCGCCTTGGCCGGGTCCAGCCCCGCCGCCAGATAGGCCGCCGCGATCTCGCGCGTCTGGGCCGTCAGCTTCTCCGGTTCCTGCCAGACGGTGATGGCGTGCATGTCGGCGACGAAGACGAACAGGGGCGCGCCCGTGTCCTGCAGCTCGGTGAAGCGCTTCAAGGCGCCCAGATAGTTGCCCAGGTGCAGGGCGCCGGAGGCCTGGATGCCGGACAGGATGCGGCGCGGACCGGCATAGGCGGGCGCAACCGGAGCGACGGGGGCCGGGGTCTGGTCAGTCATGGGGGATTTCTCGGAACTCGAAGAGGCTGGATTCGGCGCACGCACAGGCGCGCGGAGGCAGGCGGTGAACAGTCAGCCGCGCCATCGCCGGGCGACGAAAGGGTGTCCCGAATGAGCCATGCCCTCGCGCTTATCGGTTCAAGCCGCCAAGGGCAAGGCTGCCGGGGCTAGGGCCTGCGGTTGACCGGGCCCGACAAATACAAATATCGTCGATTTATGAAGTATGCTCATGCTTGCACTGGACTGATCCTCGCAACCGCCATCGGCGCTTGCGCCACGCGGCCGCCCGCGCCGGAGAGGCCCTACCTGGTGCAGCTATCGGTCGCTTACAGCGACGGCCCCTGCGATTGGAGCCTGATGCAGGACGTGAACGACCGCCCAGCGATGAGCGGCATGCTCGGCGCCGCCTACTGGCCGCACACCGTGCCTGTCGCGTCGCAGTCAAAACGGACGCGCTCGGCTTCACTTCTCGCCTACGGAGCGGATACCGCCTTCGCCTGGCCGTCGCAGCCGAACGAGCGGATATGCCTTGCACTCCACAAGCGAACCTCGGTCTGGCAGGAGGGCGTCCCGCCTGTCCTCACGCTGGAAATGTTTCCGAGCCCGTCCGGCGCTGACGTCCACGCCCGAGCCCCAAGCTCGACTCTTTCAAGCGCGGTCGCGACGCTCAAATCTGTCCGACCGGACCCGGACCTCCCGCCCACACGCGTGGACCTCGCCTTCCACGAGGGACGCGCCGAAGGCAGCTTCGATCGCCCGGCAGACGCGTCACGGTTTCAGGTCATCGTCGTTGTCACCGAGGCCGACGGGGAAGGCCAGACGGAGCGCGCCCTGGAGCTTCTGACGACCGCCGGGATCGAAGAGAACCTCATCGTCCGCGAAGGTTCACGCCTCGTCGCGCGCCCCTCCTGGCCAGGAGCAGGGAAGCGGTCGTCCCATCCGCGTTGACACCCTTGCGCCTCGGCTACCGCGCCTTGCGGATCAGACCCTTGATCTCGGCGACCGTGATCGCGCGAGTGGCGAAGGCCAGGGCGACATAGGTCAGACCGCCCGCCGCCACAACGACCAGAAGGGTCAGCTCCTTGGCGCCGTGGTTCGATCCGAGCGCGCCCAGCAGGGCCTCGACCGGCGCCTGCAGCATCGGCCGCGCCCAGGAGGCGACGCCGACCACCACGCCCAGGCCGATGCTGGCCAGCAGGATGCGCGCCAGCCGCGAAGCCGCCGCCGGGCTCGGCCGATAATGACCGCGTCGCCACAGGGTCGCGCCCAGCAGAAGGGCATTGGTCCAGGCCGCCGCGCTGACCGCCGCCGCGATGCCCGAAATGCCCATCTTCAGACCGAACATCAGGACGAAGGCCAGGGCCGCGTTCACCGCCACAGAGATCAGAGAGAAGGCCATGGGTCGCCGCGTATCGCCGCGCGCGAAGAAGGCCGGGGCCAGGATGCGGATCAGGACAAAGGCTGGCACGCCCCAGCCGAACTGGAACAGGGCCTGGGCCGTGTTCACCGCATCGACCTGCAGGAAGGCGCCGCGCGTGAACAGGGCGTCGATCAGGAAATAGGGCATGGCCAGCAGGGCCGCCGCCGCCGGCAGGGTCAGGGCCATGGACAGGGCCAGGGCCTCGTCCATCGAGGCCTGCTGCTGGCCGTGGTCCTTGGACGCCACCGCCGCCGACAGCTTGGGCAGCAGAGCGATGCCGATGGCCACGCCGACCAAGCCGAGCGGCAGTTGATACAGCCGGTCTGCCGTGGCCAGCCAGGTCCGCCCGCCCGCGACGAAGCTGGACAGGTTGCCCGAGATGAAGACGTTGATCTGGGTCGCGCTATTGCCGATGGCGGCGGGTATGGCGGTGATGATGATGGCCTTCACCGCCGGGGTCAGCCTGGGCATGGTCAGGCGGATATTGGCCCCGGCCTTCCTCGCCGCCCACCAGCACAGGCCCGCCTGGGCCACGCCCGCCACAGCCACGCCCCATGAGGCGGCATAGGCGGCGCCGATCTGGTCGCCCTTGGCCGGGATGACAGCGACCAGCATGATCAGGTTCAGCAGGATGGGATAGGCGCCCGAGACGATGAAGCGCCCGCGCGCGTTCAGCACCCCGCTGAGCAGGGAGGCGATAGCCATGCAAGGCAGGTAGGGCATGGTGATCTGGGTCAGGATCACGGCCAGCTTGAAGCGCGCCGGATCGTCGAGGAAGCCGATGTTGATGACCGTCATCAGCCAAGGCATCGTCAGCTGGGCCAGGATGGTCAGGACCACGGTGACGGCGGCGACGGCGGCCAGGGCGTCGGTGGCGACCTGATCGGCCACAGCCTCGCCCTCGGTCTTCAGCGTCTTGGCGTAGGCGGGCACGAAGGCGGCGGCGAAGGCCCCTTCGGCGAAGATGCGGCGGAACAGGTTGGGGAAATTCAGGGCGGTGTTGTAGGCGTCCGCCGCGGGTCCCGCCGAGGCGCCCAGCGCCGCCGAGATGACCACGTCGCGCGCAAACCCGGCCAGGCGGCTGAGCAGGGTCATGGCGCTGAAGATGGCCGAGGAGCGCATGACGCCCCCCCCTTTGGGCGCATCGCCGTCCAGCGTCGCCGAGGCGGCGGGCGGCTGAACGATCGGCTCGACGGTGGCCGTTGCGCTCGGCACAGACGCCGCCGGTTCGATGGGATCGGTCTTGTCGTTCACGGCTGGTCTCTGTGCTCGCCCAACAAACGCCTTAGCGCGCCCGCGACCCGCTGGATATGGCCTTGCGTCCCACTTCGCCCTCCAGATCGGAGACGTCGCGCACGCTGGCCCGCACCGGCACGATGCGCCGCCCCGCCGGTCCCTGCGGCGCGCGGTCCAGAACCTCCAGCAGCCCGACCCTCAAGGCCGCCAGACGCCCCGCGTCGGTCGGCTTCGCCCCGTCGGCGTCAGTGATGTAGAAGCCGTCGACCGCCCGCTCGCCGAAGCTGGCGACGTGGGCCGAGCGGGTGGAATAGCCGTGCGCCGAGATGGTCCGCGCCAGATCGGCCAGCAGGCCGGGCCGGTCGGCGCCCGAGACCTCGACCACCACGGCGCTGGTCCCGGCCTCGACGTCGATGCGCACCACGGGACGCACCTCGAACACCGCCCGGCGCGCGCTGACCCGAGGCGTCTCGACCGCCGATGCGCGGGCGCCCTTTTGCGCCGCTCGCTCCAGCGCCTTGACCAGAATGGCGAGGCGGCGCGGCTCGCGCTGGCCATAGGCCTCGCCCGCCCCGTCCTGAATTTCGAACACGTCCAGCGCCGTGCCGTCCTCGGCGGTGGCCAGACGCGCCCCGACCACGTCAGCCCCGGCCATGGCTAGGGTGGCGGCCAGGTCAGCGAACAGGCCGGGGCGGTCCAGCGCCGCCACCGCCACACGCGCGGTGGATTCCAACGGTCCTTCGGCGGGCAGGGCCTCGACCGCCGCGCCCTCACGCCGCGCCCGCTCTACCAGGGCCGGATGGTCGATCAGCGGGTCTTCGCGCGTCACGGCGTCGCCCCGGAACAGGGCCTCGGTCGCCTCGAACAGGGCACGCATCAGCTGCCCCTTCCAGCCGTTCCACACCCCCGGCCCCACGGCCCGGATGTCGGCCACGGTCAGGACCATCAGCATCCGCAGGCGCTCCGGGTCGCCCACGGCCTCGGCGAAGGCGCGCACGGTCGAGGGGTCGGAGACGTCGCGCTTTTGCGCATAGTCGCTCATCAGCAGGTGATGGCGCACCAGCCAGACCACCAGTTCGATCCGGCGCGGATCGACGCCCAGCCGCTCGCAGGCCCGCCGCGCGGCGATGGCCCCGTCCTCCAGCTGCCCCCGGTCGCCGCCCTTGCCCACGTCGTGCAGCAGCATGGCCAGCATCAGCACCTCGATATCGGCGATGCGGTGGATGATGGCGGTCGAGGCCGGGTGGTCCGCCTCCAGCTTGCCGCGCGCGATATCGTTGATGACGCCCACGGCCTGCAGGGTGTGCTCGTCCACCGTATAGGCGTGGTACATGTTGAACTGGGTCTGGCCGACGATCCGCCCCCATTCGGGCAGGAAGCGGCCCAAGAGGCCCGTCTCGTTCATGATCGACAGGACGCGATAGGGCCTCTGCCCATGCGCCAGGACCGTCAGAAAGGCCTCGGCCGCGCGCGGGTCGCGTCGCAGCGCCGGGGTCACCAGGGACAGGGCGCGGATCACGGCGGCGAAGGCGTCGGGATGCAGGTCCAGATCCAGCCGGTCGGCCTCGACGAACAGCAGCAGCAGCCGCACCGGGTCATGGGCGAAGACCGAGCCCCCCGTCACCGTCAGGCGCCCGCCCTCGATCGCCAGACCGTCGAAGGCCAGCTTGGCCCGCCGACGCGGGATCAGCCGCGACAGGCCGCGCGCCAAGCCTTGGGCTTTTTTCTGCTGGCGCGCCTCCAACTGGGCCGAGACGGCGCGGGTCAGGGCCCCGACCTCGCGCGCCACCTGGAAGTAGCGCCGCATGAAACGCTCGACCGCCAGTTCGTCGCCGCGCCCACGCCAGCCCATGCGCCGGGCGATCTCGGGCTGGAAGTCGAAGGTCAGCTTCTCTTCGGCTCGGCCCGCCGCCAGATGCAGATGGATGCGCACGCTCCACAGGAAGCCGATGGCCTCGCGGAAGCTGCGCAATTCCCGCGCGCTCAGCAGGCCCTCCAGCGCCGCCTGCCCCCGCTCGCTGTCCGGCGCCAGCGACCGGGCGATCCAGAACAGGGTGTTCAGATCGCGAAGCCCGCCCTTGCCGTCCTTGATATTGGGCTCGACGCGGTAACGCACCGCCCCCGTCTTCTGCAGACGAACGTCGCGCTCCTCCATCTTGGCGGCGATAAAGGGGCGGGGATCCGCCTTGGCGACCTCAGTGCGGAACCGTCTCAACAGGCCGTCGCCCAGCCCTGCGTCTCCCGCCAGAAGCCGGGCTTCCAGCAGGGTGGTCCGCACCGTCATGTCGCTGCGGGCCAGGTCGAGGGTTTCCCCGACCGAGCGCGAGGCCGAGCCGACCTTCAGGCCCAGATCCCACAGGACGTAGTGGACAAACGCGATCACCGCCTCGGTGCGGGCGTTGATCCCTTGGCCGGGGCGCAGGAACAGCAGGTCGAGATCGGAAAAGGGCGCCAGAACGCCTCGGCCATAGCCGCCGACCGCCAGCAGGCTGAGACGGTCCTGCGGCGCCGGATGCAGCACCTCGGTCGCCACCCGCCACAGGTTGATCAGCAGGACGTCGGCGGCAGCGGCGTAGAGGCGCGCCGCCTCGGCCCCGTCTATCCCCCCCTCCAGCCGCCGGGCGACGCGGGCGCGGTCGATGGCGAAGCTTTCGCGCAAAATCTCGGTGACGGCGGCGCGGGCGTCGGGCGCCGAGGCGGCCTGAACCAGACGTGGATCAAGGGCCGCCGGAGGGATCACGAGCGCGACAGGCCCTTCAGCCGATAGAGCGCTTCCAGCGCCTCACGCGGGGTCAGCTCGTCCGGGTCGATGTCGGCCATGGCGTCATCCAGCGCCGAGCTCATCGGCGCCGGCGCCGGCTCGGCCACGGCGGCGAACAGGGGCAGGTCGTCCAGACGCGCGCTCGCCGCCTTCTCGCTCTCCAGCCGCTCCAGCACCTCGCGGGCGCGGCCGACCACGGCGGTCGGCACCCCCGCCAGCTTGGCCACCTGCACGCCGTAGGAGCGGTCCGCCGCCCCCGGCGCCGCCTCGTGCAGGAAGACCAGGTCGCCGTTCCACTCGCGTGCCTTCATCGACAGGTTGCAGACGTGGTCCAGCCGCTCCTCCAGCCGCGCCAGCTCATGATAGTGGGTGGCGAACAGGGTGCGGGCGCGGTTGGTCTCGTGCAGGGCCTCGGCCGTGGCCCAGGCGATGGCCAGACCGTCATAGGTGGCCGTGCCGCGCCCGATTTCGTCCAGCACCACAAAGCTGTGCGGCGTGGCCTGGGTCAGGATGGCGGCGGTCTCGACCATCTCCATCATGAAGGTGGAGCGGCCGCGCGCCAGATCGTCGCCGGCCCCGACTCTGGAGAACAGACGGTCCACCACGCCCAGCCGCATGGCGCGCGCCGGCACAAAGGCCCCGGCCTGGGCCAGCACCACCAGAAGCGCGTTCTGGCGCAGGAAGGTCGACTTACCGGCCATGTTCGGACCGGTAACGATCGACAGGCGCGAGGCCCCGGCGCCGTCGCCGGCCAGTCGGCAGTTGTTCGGGGTATAGGGGTCGCCCTGCGCCGTCACCGCCGCCTCGACCACCGGGTGGCGTCCGGCCTCGACGTCGAAGCACAGGCTGTCGTCGACCACGGGGCGGACGGCGCCGACCTCCTCGGCCCATTCGGCCAGGGCCGCGTGGGCGTCCAGTTCCGCCAGGGCCTCGGCCACGCCTTGCAGCGGCCCGGCCAGCCGCGCGACCTCGCGCCGCCAGGTCTCGAAGGTTTCGCCTTCCATGGCCAGGGCGCGGTGCCCGGCCTGGCTGATCTTCGCGTCCAGTTCCGACAGTTCGACCGTGGTGAAGCGGACCTGATTGGCCAGGGTCTGACGGTGGATGAAGGGGCTGTCGGGTCCGGCCCGCAGCAGGTTTTCCGCCGCCTTGGCCGAGGCCTCGAGGAAGTAGCCCAGCACGGCGTTATGGCGCACCTTGAAGGCCACGCCGCTCTCGGCCACGGCCCGGGCTTCCAGATCCGCGACCACCCGACGGCTGTCGTCGCGCAGGGTGCGAGCGGCGTCCAGTTCGGGCCGGTGGCCGGGGTTCACGAAGCCGCCGTCGCGCGCCAGATGCGGCGGCTCCTCCATCAGGCCGTCGATCAGATCGGCCAGAAGATGCGACAGCTCCCCGTCCAGTGTCAGCCGATCAAGGCAGGCCAGAACCCGGCTCGGCGGTCCGGCCAGAGGATCATGGGTCGAAGCGGCGAACAGACCGGCCAGAGCCTGCGCTGTCGTCAGGCCCGAACGGATGGCCGCCAGATCGCGCGGCCCGCCGCGCCCCAGGGCCAGACGCGACGTGGCCCGCGCCACGTCGGCCGAGGCGCGCAGGCCGTCTCTCAGATCACGACGCAAATCGCGCCGCTCCAGCAGCCATTCGACCGCGTCCAGCCCGGCGTTGATCGCCGCCGGATCACGCAGGGGTCGCGAAATGCGTTCCGCCAGGGCCCGCGCCCCGCCCGAGGTGACGCTACGGTCGATGCTGTGCAGCAAGGAGCCGTCGCGCTCGCCCCTCTGGGTGCGGTCGATCTCGAGGCTGAGACGCGTCGCCGGATCAATGGCCAGAAAGCCGCTCTCGCCCGAGCGACGCGGCGGGGCCAGGGCCGGGATCTTGCCGGCCTGGGTCGTCTCCAGATAGGCGGCGATCAGGCCCAGCGCCGAGACCTCGGCCTCCTCGAAGGCCCCGAAGCCGTCCAGCGCCGAGACGCCATAGAGCCGCTGCACCCGGTCGCGCGCGCCCACGGGCTCGGCCAGGGCCTGGGGCATGGCCTGAACCACCCCGCCGGAACCGTCCAGCGCCCCCTTCAAGGTCTCGTCCGAGAACAGACGGTCGGGCACCAGAACTTCCGATGGACGGAAGGCCGCCAGCGCCGCGCCCAGATCGCTCAGGTCGCAAGCCACCGAGTCCACCGCGCCCGCCGACAGCTCGACCACGGCCACCGCCGCCCTGCCCTTGCGGATCGCCACCGCCGCCAGCCGGTTGGCCCCGCGCGCGTCCAGCAGGGTGTCTTCGGTCAGGGTGCCGGGCGTCACCACCCGCACCACGCCGCGATGCACCACCGCCTTGTGACCGCGCTTCTTGGCCTCGGCCGGGGCTTCCAGCTGCTCGCAGATGGCCACCTTGAAGCCCATGCGGATCAGCCGCGCCAGATAGCCGTCCAGGGCGTGGACCGGCACCCCGGCCATGGGAATGTCCTCGCCCTGATGCTTGCCGCGCTTGGTCAGGGTGATGCCCAGGGCCGCCGCCGCCTTGACCGCATCGTCAAAGAACAGCTCGTAGAAGTCGCCCATGCGGAAGAAGAGGATGGCGTCCGGCTGATCAGCCTTGGCCGCCAGGAATTGCGCCATGACCGGCGTCGTTCCGGCGTCGGGCTTCAGGTCAGCTTGCGGGGGGTGGGCGATGGGCGCGTTCATTGTCCGTCAGGGTGACGGATCGCGGCGGCGGCCTCAAGCGCAGGCTTGCATCCCTCGGCGAAATCACCCATCCGGGCTGTGGGGGAAACTGAAATGACAAAGTTATACAAAACGCGCCCAATCGGTCGCCTGGGTCGCCTCGCCGTCGCCGCCATCTACGCCGCCCTCGTCGCCAACGCCTTCCATATTGCCCTGGCCGCCACGGACTGGTTCCTTCTGCAAGGAGTAGCCGGCGACCTGCCGCTCGGCCCCTACGGCGAATACCCGGTTCACGCCGCAGTCACCGAAGCCACGGCCATTCTCCGACTGCCGGTTCTCGCCGTCGGTTTGATCGTATCCTTCATCGTGCTGAAGTGGATCTATCGCGCTAACATGAACGCCCAGGCCTGGACGGGCGGCATGCGAGTCTCTCCGCCCTGGTCCATCGGCTGGTTCTTCATCCCCCTCGCGAACCTATGGAAACCGTTTCAGGGCGTCGCCGACACCTGGGCTGCCAGCCACGGTCATCCCGTCTCCAGCGAAGCGCCCAACCACCTCAAGGTCTGGTGGGGACTTTGGCTCGCATCCGGCGTCGTCGCCAGCGTCAGCAATCGGATGGCGTGGCGCGCCGATACGGTCGGCATCATGCACACAAGCGCCGGGCTGGAAGTGGTCTCGGCGCTCCTGTCGTTCGGCGCCGGCCTGCTGTTTCTTGAGATCGTCAACCGCATCACGACCGCGCAAACCCTGCGCTTGAGCGCCGCGGATTCAGACGTCTTCGCCTGACGGCTGAATCGGGCGGCTGGATCGGGCGGCTGGATCAGGCGGCGTTGCTGATATGCAGACGCAGGCGCGAGGCGACGGCGGCGGGCGCCTCGTCGAGAGCCAGGGCGTCCCAGTCGATGTCGGGCTTGGCCGCGTGCGAGGCGGCGACAATGGCGCGCAGTTCAGCGGCCGAGGCCACGCTGGCGATCACCTGGGCCACGCCGGGCAGGTTGAGGGCGTAGGCCAAAGCCGCCTGCATTGGATCGACCCGCGCCTCGGCCAGACGCCGGCGCGTGCGCGACAGGGCCATGCCGTGGTCGGCCAGTTCCGGCGGCAGGCTGTCGCGGTTGGCGAACAGCAGGCCTTGGGCGAAGACCGAGGCCAGATGCACCTCGACGCCCTGCCCGGCCAGGTCCTCAATGAGCCCGCTGCGCGCGGCGCGCTGATCCAGAATATTGCAGGCGATCTGCACCACGTCGGGCTGGAAGCGGCGGGCGATCAGGGCTGGACCGTCCTCGACGGTGGCGACGAAGCCGATCTTGCGGAAGACGCCGCGTTCCTTCAGCGCCTGCAGTCGGGCCCACAGGGCGCGCCCCTCGGCGCCGGCCAGATCGGCGGCGTTCTGCACCAGAACGGCGTCGCCACGTGGCAGACCCATGCGTTCCAGCGAGCGGCGGGCGCGGGCCTCGACCCGATCCAGCCCGTCAGCCAGAGGCACGGTGCGCGCCGTGACGCGGAAGGGCGAGGGGAAGGGCCAGGCCTGACCCAGCAGACGCTCGACGTCCCCCTCGGGCCGGGTCGCGACCAGACCGACGCCCGCGTCGCCCGCTGTCTGCAGCAGATGACGCATGGCGTCCTCCCGCTGACCGGGGGGCAGCGGACGCGACCGTTCGGGCTCTGTCACCACAGCGATGGCGAGCCGGTCGGCCGGAGAAGGCGGAATAGCGAATCTCACGACGCCGATATTCAGCGCCAAAGCTTAAGGGAGATTGACTGAAATCAAGGCTGTTGGTGAACGAACAGACTTAATCCGCATCCGGTTGGTTGTCGGGATGGGCGGCGATGAAGGCCGGATGCAGGTCCGCCCGCATCTCGATCTCCAACAGACGCGGAAATGCGGTCAGATCGACATTAAACCGACGCGCCGAATAAATTTGCGGGATCAGGTAGCAGTCGGCCAGCGTCGGGGCGCCGCCGAAGCACCAGCCCTCGCCGTGACGCACCACCATCGCCTCCAGCGCCTGAAAGCCGTCGCTGATCCAGCGTCCGGCCCAGGCGTCGACGCCCGCTTGATCGGCGCCAAGGTCGCGCACCGCCTTCAAAACCCGCAGATTGTTCAGCGGATGGATGTCGCAGCCGATCAGGGCCGCCATGGCCCGCACTGAGGCGCGATCGGCCGGCAGGGATGGCAGCAGGGCCGGGGTCGGATGGGTCTCCTCCAGCCACTCCAGAATAGCCGGACTCTGGGTCAGGACCAGACCGTCGTCAGTCTCCAGCGCCGGCACCAGACCTTGCGGATTCAGCGCCAGATAGGCGGCGGATTTCTGTGCTCCGGTGCGCAGATCGACCGGCGCCGTCTCATAGGTCAGACCTTTCAGATTGAGCGCGATGCGGGTGCGATAACTGGTGCCCGAGCGCCAGTAGCCGTGCAGGATCATGACTTCACCGTGAACTTGAGCGGGGCCAGGCCCTCGATAGTCGCCTCGACCCGGTCGCCGGGGTTGAGAGGTCCGACGCCCTCAGGCGTGCCGGTGAAGATCAGGTCGCCGGGCTGCAGGCTCCACAACTCATTGGCCTTGGCCACGATCCCCGCCGGGTCCCAGATCATGTCCGACAGACGGCCCGACTGGCGCGTCTCGCCGTTGACCGTCAGGGTGATGGCCGCGTCGGCATCGGGCAGGACGCCCAGCGTCAGGGCGGCGCAGGGCGCGGACTGATCAAAGGCCTTGCCCGCCTCCCATGGCCGGCCCTTGGGCTTGGCTTCGGCCTGCAGATCGCGCCGCGTCAGATCGACGCCGACAGCCCAGCCCGCAATGGTCCCGCCTTCGCCGATGGCGACCACCAGTTCGACCTCGTGGTGCAGGTTGGCGGTCGCCGACGGATAGGTCGGGTCGGCCCCGTCGACGACCAGGGCGTCGGCGGGCTTGGCGAAGAAGAAGGGAGCCGGCTTGGACGGATCGGCCCCCATTTCGCGGGCGTGGGCGGCGTAGTTCTGACCGACGCACAGGATGCGGCGCACTGGAAAACGGCGCGGGTCGCCGACGATGGGCAGGGACGGCGTGGGCGCGGGTGGGAACAGCCATTGGGTCATGACGTTGTTCTAGGACGACGCCCCACCGGACGCCATAAGCGCGACGCCAGAAGGCGGTCGCATGACGCCTCTGGTCCACGGCTTTGCAGGAACCTTGGTTGTCGGTGTGGCGTTCGGGGCAGGGGTTCTCTATTTAATCGTCAAGCTTACAAACCCAGCGGAGCGCGCATCATGGCCACGACCAAGGCTCGGGAAGACATCAAGAACGACCTGAAGACCCTCAAGGAGGATCTGAAGACCGGCGCGCGCGAGGAAACGCAGCGCCTGAAAGCCAAGGCCGCCGACGCCGAAGCCCGCCTGCGCGAACAGGGCGAGGAACTGCGTGAAAAGGCGCGCGGCTACTACGACGACGCCCGCGTGCGCGGCCGCGAATATTACGACGACGCCGCCGAGCGCTTCGAAGAAGCCCAGCGCTATGTCGTCGAGCGCGTGCAGGAACGTCCGGTGCAGTCCACCGCCATCGCCCTGGGCGTCGGCTTCGTTCTGGGCTTGCTCATCGCCGGTCGTCGCCGCTGATGCTCGGGCGGGGGCTGATCAACCGCGCCGTCGCGACCTTCATCGCGGGCGGCGCGGGCTTCGTGGCCATGGTCGCCCTGGGCGCCACGGTCTATTATCTTCTGGCTCTGGTCGTCGTGCCCCTCGCGGCGGCGGCCATCACCTCGGCCCTGTTCGCGGTGGTCGCCCTGATCATCGCCCTGGTCTTCGTCCGTCGCGCTCAGGGCGAGGACGACGAAGAGGATCAGGAGCCCGAGAGCCTGGGCATGCGCGCCTTCCACCTGTTCCAGGAACGCCCCCTGCTCGGCGCGGCGGCGGCCCTGGCAGGCGGCTTCATCTTCCTGCGCAATCCAGCTCTGGCCACCATGGTCGCGGCGGCCTTTACTGAAAAAAGCCGTCAGCGTCGTCGATAAAACGACGGAACGGTCAAGTCTTCGGGACGTTGTTATCGCCAGGTGGAACGATCGGCAAAGAGCCGTCGATGGTTTTACCTCCGTCAACAATGTTCCGGAGGACCGTCCATGCTTCGTTGGGCCATCATCTTCTTTATCATCGCTCTGGTCGCCGCCGTTCTCGGCTTCGGCGGCATCTCGGGCATGTCGTTCGAGATCGCCAAATTCATCGCCATCATCGCCGTGATCCTGTTCGTGGTCTCGCTGGTCATGGGCGGGATGCGCGGGCGCGGTCCGCGCGTCTGACCGCGCCGCTTCGCACACAATGAAAAAGGCCCCGGCGGATCGCCGGGGCCTTTCTTCTGTCTGGTGCCACGGCCTACCAGCGGCGGTCGTAGCGATAGTCGCGGCGGTTGTCGTGGCGGTCACGACGTCCGTCATAGTGACGGTCGTAACGGTCGCGCCCATTGTAGCGGCCGTTGTTATAATAGCCGTCGCGGCTGTTGATGCCGTGGTCACGTTCCCAGTGGCCCTGGTTCCGATAGCAGCGGCCGCCGCGGTAATAGCTGCAGCCGTCGCGATCGCTGTCCGAGGACACGGCCCCCAGAGCCGCGCCGGCCAAGGCGCCGCCGGCGATATAGCGACCGTCGCCCTGACCGATCAGGGCGCCGGCGACGCCGCCGACGACAGCGCCGAGCACGGCGTCGCGGCCGGTGTTGTCGCGATCACGGTCGCGATAGGACTGGGCGGCGGCGGGGGTGGTCGCCAGCATCGTCAGAGCGATCGCGCCGACGCCGATCTTGGAAATGGTCTTCATGGCGGGCTCCTTTCGAAAGCCGGTTGATCCGTTGTCTCCCTTTTAGTCAGGCCCCGCTGAACGCCCTCAAGGGGTCTCGTTCATTTTCCAGTCATGTTCGGCGCCGAAATCCGAGGGCGCCGCCCTTGACGCTCCCCGACCCGCCCCCTAACTCCCGTCGCGTTAGCACTCGGGGAGGGCGGCTGCCAAAGCCGCAGGTTCCGGGGCTTAAACCGACATTCCATTGGGAGATCATCAGATGGCGTTTCGTCCTCTCGGCGACCGCGTGCTGGTCAAGCGCGTTGAAGAAGCTACCACCACCAAGGGCGGGATCATCATCCCCGACACGGCCAAGGAAAAGCCGCAAGAAGGCGAAGTGATCGCTGTCGGCAAGGGCGTCCGTGACGAAGACGGCGAGTTCGTCGCCCTGGACGTCGCCGTTGGCGACCGCATCCTGTTCGGCAAGTGGTCGGGCACGGAAGTGAAGATCGAAGGCGACGACCTGATCATCATGAAGGAATCCGACATCCTGGGCGTGCTGGCTTAATCGCCGCCCATTTGTCGTAGAATTCTTTCAATAAAAACATTCAGATAGGAGCAGGCTCATGGCTGCTAAGATCGTAAAATTCAACACCGACGCCCGCGACAAGATGCTGAAGGGCGTCAACGTCCTGGCTGACGCCGTCAAGGTGACCCTCGGTCCCAAGGGCCGCAACGTCGTGATCCAGAAGTCGTTCGGCGCCCCGCGCTCGACCAAGGACGGCGTCTCGGTCGCCAAAGAGATCGAGCTGGAAGACGCCTTCGAGAACATGGGCGCCCAGATGATCCGCGAAGTCGCCTCCAAGGCGAACGACAACGCGGGCGACGGCACCACCACCGCCACCGTCCTGGCTCAGGCCATCGTGCAAGAGGGCCTGAAGGCCGTCGCCGCCGGCATGAACCCGATGGACCTGAAGCGCGGCATCGACCAAGCCGTCGCCGTGGCCCTGGACGAGGTCAAGGCCATCTCCAAGCCGGTCTCCAACAACTCGGAAATCGCTCAGGTCGGCACCATCTCGGCCAACGGCGACGCTGAAATCGGCGAGCTGATCGCCCTGGCCATGGCCAAGGTCGGCAACGAAGGCGTCATCACGGTCGAAGAAGCCAAGACGGCTGAAACCACCGTCGACATCGTCGAAGGCATGCAGTTCGACCGCGGCTACCTGTCGCCCTACTTCATCACCAACGCCGACAAGATGGAGGTCGCCCTCGAAGAGCCCCTCATCCTGCTGCACGAGAAGAAGCTGACCTCGCTGCAGCCCATGCTGCCGGTGCTGGAAGCCGTGGTTCAGTCGGGCCGTCCCCTGCTGATCATCGCCGAGGACATCGAAGGCGAAGCCCTGGCCACCCTGGTGGTCAACAAGCTGCGCGGCGGCCTGCGCGTCGCCGCCGTCAAGGCTCCGGGCTTCGGCGACCGCCGCAAGGCCATGCTGGAAGACATCGCCATCCTGACGGGCGGCCAGGTCATCTCGGAAGACCTCGGCATCAAGCTTGAGACCGTCACGCTCGACATGCTCGGCAAGGCCAAGAAGGTCCAGATCACCAAGGACGACACCACTATCGTCGAAGGCGCTGGCGAAAAGGACGGCATCGAAGCTCGCGTCGGCCAGATCAAGCGTCAGATCGAGGACACCACCTCGGACTACGACAAGGAAAAACTGCAAGAGCGTCTGGCCAAGCTGGCCGGCGGCGTCGCCGTCCTGCGCGTCGGCGGCTCGACCGAAGTCGAAGTGAAGGAAAAGAAGGACCGCGTCGACGACGCCCTGAACGCGACCCGCGCCGCTGCCGATGAAGGCATCGTCCCGGGCGGCGGCGTGGCCCTGCTGCAAGCCTCCAAGAAGCTGATCGATCTGAAGGGCGCCAACGCCGATCAGAACGCCGGCATCGCCATCGTCCGTCGCGCTCTGCAGGCTCCGATCCGTCAGATCTCGGAAAACTCGGGCGTCGAAGGCTCGATCGTGGTCGGCAAGGTCATGGACTCGACCGACGCTTCGTTCGGCTTCAACGCCCAGACCGAAGAGTACGGCGACCTCGTCCAGATGGGCGTGATCGATCCGGCCAAGGTCGTGCGTTCGGCTCTGAAGTCGGCCGCCTCGGTCGCCGGCATCATGATCACGACGGAAGCCGCTATCGCCGACGCTCCCAAGAAGGGCGGCGCTGGCGCCCCCGACATGGGCGGCATGGGCGGCATGGGTGGCATGGACTTCTAAGTCCAAGCTGACCAAGGCTAGAACCAAGGAAGGGCGGGATCGAAAGGTCCCGCCCTTTTCCTTATGCGCCGCGCCTCTCCCTCCCCTTCATGGGGAGGGTGGCTGAGGCCGTCAGGCCGAAGCCGGGTGGGGGCGGCAAAGCAAATCAGACGTTGCGCTTTGTATCGCCTCGCCCTCCCCACCCGGTCTACGCTTCGCTCCGACCACCCTCCCCATGAAGGGGAGGGAGAGGCGTCATACACCAACATCCCCCACCTGCCGTCCCGCCAGCCGCGCGCCTTCAACCACCGCCGGGTCCTCCCGCGCCGTGTCGAGCAGCCAGTCGCGGAAGCGGGCGATCTTGGGGGTCAGGCGACGGGCGGGCGGGTAGCAGATCCAGTAGCCCTCGGCCAAGGCGACCGTCTGATCGAAGGGGCGGACCAGCAGCCCCCGGTCGATCTCGCGTGCATAGAGAATGGGCGAGCCCAGGGCCACGCCCTGATCGCCCAGGGCCGCCGCCACCTCCATGGCCTGGTTGTCGGCGGTCAGACGCGGCGGCGGGGCCGCATCGGCGGGCGAGACCTGGGCGGCGGCGAACCAGGCGGCCCATTCGCGCGGCTCGCCGACCAGATGGGCGCGCTTCAGGTCGGCGGGCGTCTGAAGATTCAGCCGGTCGCGCATGGCCGGGCTGCACAGGGGGGTGAAGACGGCGGGCATCAGGAAGCGGCTCTCCAGCCCCGCCCACTGACCCGAGCCGAACCGCAGGGCCACGTCCAGCCCGTCGGCGCCCAGCATGGACAGGGTCGGACTGGTGTCCACCCGCACCGCCAGATCGGGGTTGTCGAGTTGGAACGACCCCAGCCGCGTCGCCAGCCACTGGGTCGCCAGGGTCTGCAACGTCGTGATGGCCAGCACGCCCTGATCGGCCTCGACCACGTCGGCCACGGCGCGCCGCAACAGGGTCATGGCCTCGATCGCCGCCGTGGCCAGCCGCTCGCCCTCGGGTGTCAGCGACACCTGCCGCGTCCCGCGCACGAACAGGGCGCGATCCAGCCTCTGCTCCAGGTCGCGGATGCGCCAGCTGACTGCCGCCTGGCTCATGCCCAGGGCCTCGGCGGCGCGGGTGAAACTGAGCAGGCGCGCGGCGGTCTCGAACACCCTCAGGGCGTCGACGGGGATGCGGGACAGGATGTCAGCCATAAACAAGCCTTGTGCGTGAACCCTGTTGTCTCGTTTGTGAACGTCCGGCGTCAACAGCATATTCAGGCCTCACGAAAGGAGGACGACCGATGGAATACATTTACAGCACTCATAAGGAACCCGCGTGGGGCTGGATCGGCGCCCTGCTGGACGCCCGCAAAGCTTCTACGCCTGCAGCGAACAAGCCCGTCGCGGCGCCCGCGCCGAAGCTGCGCTCCCGCCGCGCCACCGCCTGACCCGCCGACCGCCGCGCCGCGACACGGCGTCGCGGTCAGGTCCTCCGTCGCCGGAACGGTTTGCGCCGCTCCTGCGACCCTGGCCATAAAGGGTGCATCATCGACACCGAGGGGGCTCCGACCGATGCGCCGCACCAGCCAATTCCAGACCTTCGCCGCCGCCACCGCATTGGCTGCCGTCAGCCTGACCGTCGCCCTGCCCGCCGAGGCGCAATCGCGCCGCGCGGCGGCCAGCGCCGAAGCGCCCGCCGCCCTGACGCCCCGCGCCGCCCCGGCCGTGCAGCGCGCTGTGACCTTCGCCGCCATGCCCGGCCAGGCCTCGGGCGCCCTGGTCATGCCGCTGGGCGCCGAAGGCGATCTGGCCACGCGCGGCGCTGCCCTGAGCCCCTCCGTGCGTGAGGCCGTGGCCGCCGCTCTGACCGCCGCCCGCTTCGACTACAAGGCGCGCCAGACGCTCAGCCTGCACGGCGTCGGCGGCTGGGACCGCATCCTGGTCGTCGGCCTGCCTGCGGACGCCAAGCCCGCCGACGTCCAGACCGCCGGGATCGTCGCCGGCCGCGCCCTGATCGCCCAGCCGGGTGAAATGACCGTCCTGACCGCTGGCCTGTCCGCCGACAGCGCCGCCGAACTGGCGACCGGCCTTGGCCTCGGCCAGTACCGCTCGGACCTGCACCGCAGCACGGGCCGCGACGCTGCCGCGCCGGGCGCCATCCTCCTCGTCGCCGATGACGCCGTCGCTGTTCAGGCCGCCTCGCGCCGCGGCGCGGCTCTGGTCGAGGCCATGACCTGGACCCGCGACATCTCCAACGAACCCGCCAACGTCATCTATCCCGAGAGCTTCGTCGAGCGCGCCCGCGCCGCCTTCGCCGGCGTGCCCGGCGTCGAGATCGAGGTGCTGGACGTGCCCGCCATGCAACGCCTCGGCATGGGTTCGCTGCTCGGCGTCGGCCAGGGCTCGACGCGTCCGCCACGCCTGCTGGTCGTGCGCTACAAGGGACAGGGCGCGCCCGACGCCGGTCCCGTCGCCCTGCTGGGCAAGGGCATCACCTTCGATTCCGGCGGCATCTCGATCAAGCCGGGCGCCAATATGGGCAATATGAAGATGGACATGTCGGGCGCCGCCAGCGTCGTCGGCGCCGTCCTGGCCCTGGCCAAGGCGGGCGCGCCGGTCGACGTGGCCGCCGTCGCGGCCCTGGCCGAAAACATGCCCGACGGGAACGCTATCCGCCCCGGCGACGTCCTGACCGCCATGAACGGCAAGACCATCGAGGTCATCTCGACCGACGCCGAGGGCCGTCTGGTTCTGGCCGACGCCGTGGTCTGGGCCGACACGCGCCTGAACCCCGCCGCCATCGTCGACGTGGCCACCCTGACCGGCTCGGTCGGCGGGGCGCTCGGCAATGACTACGCCGGCCTGTTCAGCCGGCACGACGCCCTGGCCGAGCAGTTGAAGACGGCGGGCGACGCGACGGGCGAGCGTCTGTGGCGTCTGCCGCTGCACCCCTCCTACGTCGCGGCGACCAGCAGCCCCATCGCTGACATCAAGAACTCGGGCGAGGGCGGCGCGGGGGCAGGCACCGGCGCTCACTTCATCGGCTATTTCGCCCGACCCGAGACGCCCTGGGCTCATCTGGACATCGCCAACATGGCCTACGGCGGCGCCAGCGACGTCAAGCCGGCGGGCTCGGCAGGCTTCAGCGTGCGCCTGCTGGAACGCTTTGTGCGCGACTTCCAGCCGGTGGCGAAGGAGAAGGGAACCGGCGGCTTCTAGGCCGCCGCAACCCTAGTCGACGGCGACGATCTCGACCGACTGGCCCGCCACGGTCGCCTCGTCGCCGACCCGCTTGCCCATCAGGGCGCGGGCCAGGGGCGAGACGTGGCTGACCGAGCCTTTCCCCGGATCGGCCTCGTCCTCGCCGACAATGCGCCAGGTCTGGGTGCGCCCGTCCTCGCGTTCGATGGCGACCGAGCCGCCAAAGCGCACTCGCCCGTCCGGCTTCGTCTCCAGCAGTTGCGCCGAGGCGCGCCGCGACGACCAGTAGCGCAGGTCGCGCGTGGCGCGGGCCATGGCGGTGCGGTCGGCCTCAATAGCGCCCTTGACCTGCGCCCCAGAATAGGCCGCCCGCGCCGAGGCCAGCTCAGCCTCGATCATCGCCATCCCCTCGGGCGTGACATGGTTCGGATGGGGCGAGATCGGGCGGTCCACCAGGTCGGCGGCCGTGGCTTCCAGATCTTCTTCTCGGGTGAAGGCGACGCTCATGATGACAGAGCGTATGCCGTTCGCGGACGTTCCGGTCTAGAAGAGCCGATGACCGACGCTTCCTCCTCCGCCCCTTCCACAGTCACCGTGATCGGCGCCGGCCCCGCCGGGTTGATGGCCGCCGAACGCCTGGCTTCGGCGGGCCTGCGCGTCACCGTGCATGAGCGGATGCCCTCCGTCGGCCGCAAGTTCCTGATGGCCGGGCGCGGCGGATTGAACCTGACCCATTCGGAGCCGCTGACGCCCTTCCTCGACCGGTACGACGCCCCGGCCCGTGAGCGGGTCGCCGAATGGCTGAAGCCCTTCTCGCCCGCCGACCTGACCGCCTGGGCCGAGGGCCTGGGACAGGAAACCTTCGTCGGCTCCTCGGGTCGCGTCTTCCCCCGGGCGATGAAGGCCTCGCCCCTGCTGCGGGCCTGGCTGGGCCGGCTGGAGGGGCTGGGCGTTGATATCCGCACCCGCTCACGCTGGACCGGCTGGAAGGACGGCGCCCTCAGCTTCGACACGCCCGAGGGCGAACGGACCGAGCGCCCCGACGCCGT
>Ga0308157_10001829_pt1 | contig 39618 bp, 39 predicted proteins | sample PhyBR1_FD_201035 | JGI IMG/M metagenome (GOLD analysis project Ga0308157, IMG submission 201035) | Phyllosphere microbial communities from UC Gill Tract Community Farm, Albany, California, United States - DLSLB.R1 | ecosystem: Host-associated > Plants > Phyllosphere > Unclassified | place: USA... | reverse complement strand
AAGCTTTTCATATCGCGGCTTGAGATTTGCTTACCAAAAATCTTAGTGCGACCGTTATAAATAAACCAATCAAGCAGCGCATTATTTTGCGGTCGGTACATACAATCAGCGGGGAAAAACTGGGTGCACAATAAGCCGCCCAAATCGAGCATGGTATAATGAGCGCCCAATAAAATCACCGCGCGACCTTCTTTTTGAGCTTGGATTAAATGTTGAAGCCCTGATATGGTCACAGTTTTGGTAAAGATATCGGGGCGAAACCAAGCGCATAAAGTTTCAAAAAGTCCAATACCTTGATTAACAAAAACTTGTTTTGCCATGAGTTCGCGCTCGGCTTCCGGCTTTTCAGGAAAGGCAAGTTTCAAATTAATCAACGTATCACGGCGGCGCGACGCGGCTAGCTGATAAACCAAAATCCCAATTTTTCGACCTAGCCAAAACTGAATCCGAAGCGGCAAATACATCATCGGTAAAATAAGTAAAAACGCCAGCCAAATGCCCCAATATTTGGGCAATAAAAATTGCCACTGAAACGGCTGCTTTTTGGCAATAGCGGTCTGCTTGTGCGTTTGTGTTGCTGTTGGCATGCCTTTTGGGATCACCACTTGGTGATTCAAAGCAGGTCTGGGGGGCAGGTTGGCTTGTTTCTGTTTGGGATCAAATTGTTCAGGCGCTTTCATAAAACTCAGCTATCAATCAGTTTAGCTTTATGATGGGGCAGAGCGTCTGTTATTGCAAGACTTTAGCATCGATTGCCACGTTTTTGGTCATTTTGCCATAAATATAAAAAAACCTTATAAGCCATAGCCTATAAGGTTTTTATTATTTTGCCGCTTTAAGGTAATTGAGAAAATAACCAAAAAGCAAAGCAAAATAATTAACGTTTTGAGAATTGAGGACGCTTACGAGCTTTGCGAAGTCCCAATTTCTTACGTTCAACTTGACGTGAGTCACGAGTTACGAATCCTGCGGCTTTTAGTGCAGGTTTGTTGGCATCGTCAAGATCGATAAGGGCGCGGGTGATACCATGACGGATCGCACCAGCTTGACCGCTGATACCGCCGCCTTTTACGGTGATGTAAAAGTCGTAAGCAGTGGCTGAGTCAAGTAATTCTAGAGGCTGACGAACGACCATTCGTGACGTTTCACGGCTGAAGTATTCATCAAGTGGTTTACCGTTGACCACAATACTACCATTGCCTTTAGCTAAAAAGACACGAGCGGTAGACGTTTTGCGGCGACCTGTTCCGTAATTGCGTTCCATAAGTGACTCCTTAGATGTCTAGTTCTTTTGGTTGCTGAGCGGTGTGTGGGTGCTCAGTTCCGGCATACAATTTTAATTTTTTAATCATTGCATAGCCAAGAGGACCTTTTGGCAGCATGCCTTTCACTGCTTTTTGTAGAACATCTTCAGGCTTATGAGCGATCAGCTTGGTGAAGTTGGTCTCTTTGATCCCGCCAGGATAGCCGCTGTGACGGTAGTATTTTTTATCTTGCGCTTTTTTACCGGTGACCGCGATTTTGTCGGCGTTGATGACTACGATGTAGTCGCCAGTGTCAACGTGCGGGGTGTAAGACGGCTTGTGCTTACCGCGAAGACGGAGAGCGATTTGGCTGGCTAGGCGGCCTAGCGTTTTGCCGTCAGCGTCGACGACAAACCACTCATGGGTTACGTCAGCTGGTTTTGCACTAAGTGTTTTCATGATAAAACCTTAAAGTAAAATTCGTTGAGAGTTTGGGAACGGGGCTCTCAAAAAACAGACTGCACATTATAAGCAGTAGCTTCGCTGCTTGCAAGCGGCATTAAAGTTATTTTTAGCGCATTATTTTTTATTTGTGCTTAAAATAAAGGGGTCAATAAGCCAAAGTTGGCAAGGCGCGGCAAGTCTTAGAAAATTGGGAATTAAAACCCGACTATTATGCCGATTTTAATCGATAAAGTCCAGCATAAACCTGACCGACTTTGGCGTGTTTTTGGCAAAAAAACGCTACTGGCAGGCGGTTATTTTCAGAATTTACTAACGTGTTTAACTGCTGACAGATGCTTGATAATAGGGGTGTTAAGTCGTGGTCGGCTTCTAAATAAATCAAAGTATGGTCATCAATCCAGTGGTTTTGGATTAAAGTAATTAAAACAGGCTGCCAAAGATCAAGCGCATAGGGCGGATCGATAAAGACAATATCAAAAGGCGCATTTAAATTTTGCTGGTTTAAAACGGTTTCGGCAAAACCGTGAATGATATTAAATTGAGGTGTATTTAAATTAAGCTTTTGCGCGCTCGTAGCAAGCTGCTGACTTTGCTTGAGATTGGCTTCAATAAAGGTGCAATTTGCCGCGCCGCGAGAGAGCGCTTCAAAGCCAAGAACGCCGCTACCAGCAAAGGCATCTAACACGCGAGCGTCAAAAATATCGCTCATAAGCCAGTTAAACAAAGTTTCGCGAAGTCGATCAGGCGTTGGTCGTAAGCCGTCAGCGTCAATAAAACTCACGGTTCGGCGTTTGAGCGCGCCGCCAATAATGCGAACGTCGCTTAACGTTGTTTTTGATGCAGAATTTTGAGACGCTGATTTTTTTAAAGGCGATTTTTTAGTTTTTGATACGGATTGCCGCAAAGGTTTTTTTTGTTTCATAGGTTTAGTTGTAATTAAAAAGCGCTTAGATAGCAGCGATGAACATAAAGTTGGGGCGCTATTTTAGCAAAGTTTGCGATAAGTTTTTGCTAAAAAATTCTACGTGATATTGCTTTTAGGCAAGATGCTAATGGCGCCAAGGTATGCTAAAATCAGGCAATTTTTTTAAATATATTAATTCACTAAATTTGTAAGTCCATCATCTGCCAATCCAATGCGTTTTGGCGCAACTGTTTTTATCAAAAGCAATTTTCATCAAGGGCATAGCAACATGGTCGCAACCTCAATCTGGCAACTGCTGGCTGAGCATCCTGAATTTTTGGCGATGTTGACCATTCCGCCGGTGACGGCGTTTGTCACTTGGATTCACGTTTGGATGGCGCTCAAAATGCTGTTTTATCCCATCAAATTTTGGGGCATTCGCATTCCGCATTTTCCATTTTTTGGGCTTCCGGGGCTGGGCTGGCAAGGAATTGTGCCAAGAAAAGCGGGGAAAATATCGGGCGTTATTGTTGACCAAACGCTGTCAAAACTTGGCTCACTTGATGAGTTTTTTCAAGCGATGGAACCCGATCAGATGGCGGAATTTATCACCAAAACGGTCGATAAAAACCTTGAAGATTTGATTGATGAAATTATGGTTGAGCGCTCAGAAGCCCTTTGGCGGAGTCTGCCCTTTGCGGTAAAACGGCGAATCTACGCTCAAGCGCATCAGATGTTGCCGAGCATTATGCAATCGCTCGTGAATGATTTGACTGTTCATGTTGAAGATTTGGTCGATATGCGCCAGATGATCGTTAACAAGATGGAAAGCGATCGGCGCTTGATGGTCAATATGTTTTTAAAGGTCGGTCAAAAAGAGATTGATTTTATTTGGCATATTAGCGCGCTGATTGGTCTGGTTTTTGGCATCATTCAGATGTTTATTTTCTTGTTTGTGCCGCAGCATTGGACCGTACCATTTTTTGCAGCAATTTGGGGCTTATTGACCAATTGGATTGCCATTTGGATGGTGTTTAATCCGGTTGAGCCGCGATTTATCCGTTATTTTAAACTGTTTAGTATCAAAGGCAGTTTTCTTTTTATTAAACTTGAAAAACCGCATTGGGATCGTTTTCGCTGGCAAGGCGGCTTTATGAAGCGCCAAGATGAAGTGTCAGAAGTGTTCGCCGAAATCGTGGTTCGTGATTTGGTAACGCTTGAGAACATCATGAATGAGATGATGTTTGGCGCGCGATCAGGGCAAACGCGTGAGCTGATGAAGTCGCATTTGTATGAGATTTTGGACACGCCGGTGGTGAGAACGTCCCTTCGAATGAGTTTAGGTCGGCGCGAATTTGGCAAGTTAAAAAACACCATTATTGATAAGTCAATCTTGGCGACGATGGTGCCGCTTCGTGATCCAAAGCTCAATGAAAGCCGCGCCAATAAAATCTTTGGGCTATTTCGCGATCGCATTCGGGCATTGTCGCCTAGTGAGTTTCAAAACCTGCTGCGACCGGCGTTTCGTGAAGATGAGCTGACGTTAATTATTTTGGGCGGCTTAACAGGATTTTTGGCTGGCTGGCTGCATTTGGTATTGGTATTTTTTCCGATGGCAAAGTGATAGAGATTTCCGCTGCTGGGATTCAGTTAAAGCAATTTAAGAGTGTCGCGACAAGGGCTTGTGTCGCAGTAATGACCAAATTTACAAGGTTAGGTGTATGTTAATCACAGAATTGGGCTATTTTGCACTGCTTTGCGCGCTGGTGCTGGCGATCTTGCAAGTGGTGCTGCCAACCATCGGCGTGATGCGCGATCAAGTATCTTGGCAGCGCTTAGCCCCAAGTTTGGCTTGGGCGCAGTTTGCCGCGATGGTGCTGTCGTTTGGAAGCTTGATGGCGGGGTTTTATTACAATGATTTTAGCCTCGTTTATGTGGCTCAACATTCAAATACGTTATTGCCTTGGTATTATAAGCTGTCGGCGACGTGGGGCGGTCATGAAGGCTCTTTGCTGCTTTGGATGACCATTATGGCAACGTGGTGTGCGTTGGTGTCATTTTTTAGTCGTGGCTTGCCGCTTGCGATGCGCGCTCGTGTTTTGGTGATTTTAGCAGGCGTTCAGACGATGATGTTGACAATGCTGATTTTTACCTCATCGCCATTTACCAGAACGCTGCCAAATCTGCCTGTTGATGGCGCAGATTTGAACCCTGTTTTGCAAGACCCTGGGTTAATCATTCACCCGCCAATGCTTTATATGGGCTATGTGGGCATGGTGGTGCCGTTTGCATTTTGTATGGCAGCACTTTGGGCGGGCAGGCTTGATGCGGTTTGGACGCGTTGGTCGCGACCTTGGACGCTGGCGGCTTGGGGCTTTTTAACCTTAGGGATCGCGCTTGGCTCATGGTGGGCATATTATGAGCTGGGTTGGGGCGGTTGGTGGTTTTGGGATCCGGTCGAAAACGCGTCGCTGATGCCTTGGCTTGCCGGAACGGCGCTGCTGCACTCATTAGCGGTGACCGAAAAGCGCGGGGTGTTTAAAGCTTGGACGATTATGCTTGCCATTTTTGCCTTTGCGTTAAGTCTTTTGGGAACATTTTTGGTACGCTCAGGCGTTATTACCTCGGTGCATTCGTTCGCGGCTGACCCAACGCGCGGCTTAGTGATTTTAGTGATTTTAGGCGTGATTGTCGGCGGCGGCTTATTGATGTTTGCCGTTCGCGGTTGGCGCTTGACGGTTGAAAGTCACTATCAACTCATCTCGCGTGAGTCGTTTTTGGTGATTAACAACGTTATTATTTTAATTTCAACCCTTGTCGTATTGCTTGGAACGCTTTATCCCATCATTGCCGATGCCTTTAAATTGGGTCAAGTTTCTGTAGGACCTCCGTACTTTAATGCGCTGTTTGTACCGTTGACTTGGCTATTGCTTTTAGCGCTTGGTATGGGATCAAACATCCGCTGGAAAAAAGACTCAAGACCGCTGCTTGGGGCAAGCTTAATCATTGGTGTGAGTAGCTTGGTGTTAGCGGCAATTATTGCTTACTTTACTCACCCCTCAAGTATGCTCAATATTGGCGTAAGCGTGGCGCTTTGCCTTTGGGTTTTGGGTTGGATGGTGGTCGATTTTAAAGACAAAACTAAAAATGCCCCCAGTTTTATCCGTGGTCTTGGCAAGCTTCGCTTAAGCTACTGGGGTCAGCAAGTGGCGCATTTGGGCGTGCTCATGAGCGTGATTGGCGTTGCCTTTACCACATCTTTAAGTATCGAGCGCGATGTGGCAATGGGGCTAAATGACACCGTTCACGTTCAAGGTTATGACTTTAAAGTGGTTGATTTTCATGAAGTCAAAGCCAGTAACTTTGATGCGATGCAAGCTCAAGTTGAGGTCAGTAAAAATGGCAAGCCCGTCACCACGCTATATCCTGATAAGCGAACCTATATTGTCAGCATGATGCCAATGACCGAGGCGGCAATTGATGCCAGCCTTATCCGCGATGTTTATGTGGCGCTTGGTGAGCCGATTGCTGAAGACAGTGACAAATGGGCAGTTCGCATTTATGTCAAACCGATGATCCGCTGGATTTGGCTTGGGGCGCTGGTGATGACCTTTGGGGCAATATTGAGTATGTTTGACCGTCGTTATCGGTTGCAATTGCGAAATCAAAAGCTATTATCTGACGACATCGTTATTGAAAAAGACAGCTACGATGAGTCGTATTTGGCGCCTTTAACTGCCGCCAATAACGACATTAAGGAGAAGTAATTTGGATTCTTCTAATCAAAATAAACCGGCAACCAAAACGATGAATAAAAAACAGCTTAAAGTCTGGTTTTTAATTCCGCTATTGGTGTTTTTAGGGCTGATGGTCATGCTGTATTTACGCCTTGGCAAACCGACCGATATTGTGACCAATACCGCCCTTGAGCGCCCCGTGCCAACCTTTGAGCTGCCGCTTTTGTCAGATACCACGCGTGTTATGAGCAATAGCAGTTTGCCCAAGCAGCCGTTTTTGATCAATATCTGGGGCTCGTGGTGCCCAACATGTATCATTGAGCATCCGTTTTTGATGAAACTCAAAGACCGCGGCGTGAACATCGTTGGCGTCAATTATAAAGATGAAATTGGCAATGCGCTCAGCTACTTAAATGAGCGCGGCGACCCGTATTCAATGTCAATTCAGGATTTGTCAGGACAATTTGCCTTAGACTTAGGATTGACTGGCGCTCCTGAAACTTTTGTGGTGGATAGCAAAGGCGTCATTCGCCAGCATATCATCGGCGAGGTCAGTGAAGAAAATTGGCAAAGTCGGATTGCGCCGTGTTTGATGTTATTAAATAACAAACAAGGTCAAGAGCTTGATGCCAAATCGCTAAAAGAGGCTTGCCAATGACTAGAATAAATTTGCCAGCGTTACTTACCAAAAGCATCGGGCTGATCATAGCGGCGCTTTTTAGCATGAGCCTGTTTGCAGCGATTGATGTTTATGATTTTGACTCACCGCAACAAGAAGCTCAATATCGCGGCTTGATTGAAGAGCTGCGTTGCCCAAAATGCCAAAACCAAAACTTGGCGGCAAGTGATGCGCCCATTGCGCAAGATTTAAAGCAAAAAACCTATGATTTGGTCAAAGAGGGTCGCAGTGACAGCGAAATTCGCGATTATATGCAAGAGCGTTATGGCGACTTTATCAGCTATAAGCCGCCCGTTCGACCATCGACGTGGATTTTGTGGTTTTTTCCGCCCTTGCTTTTGGTTGTATTGATTGCTGGCTGGTTTTGGAGAGCCCATCATCGGCAAAATCAAGCAAAACTGCGCACAGAGCAACAAACGGTTGAAGCGTTAACCCCAAGCGAGCAAGCTGAGCTTGACCGATTGCTGTCGCCGCAAAATAGCGCTCAGCGTACCGAAAATCGTACTAAGGATAACTCATGACCTTATTTTCGACCTTTGGCTTATTTATCGCATTAAGCCTATTGACGGCGGTTATCTTAGCGCTTATCGTCATCACCCCGTGGCTGCGCGCCAAAAAATTGGCAGACAATCCGGTGGATAATCAATTGTTAGCGCTGAACATTGCTGTTTTTAGAACCCGACTTGCGGAGCTAAATTCAGATAAAGCGGCAGGAACCATTGATGACAGCCACTACCAAAACCAAAAGCTGGAGCTTGAGCGTCAACTGCTGGATGCCAAACGTCATATTGCGCCAATGGTCGCGCCCGGCGTCAAAAGCCGATTAATCGTGACCATTTGGGTGCCGATTTTGGCAGCGATGGCATATTTATTGGTGGACAGCCGAACCTCAGTGTTTGAGCTTTGGAAAGCCGAAGACAGCGTCGGTCAAGTGGCGGATGATTTACTTACCGGAAAAATTGATCAGCCACCTGAGTGGGCAATTAAAGATGGCAGAGCGCTCATTACTGCCATGCAAACCAACGTCTATCGCCATGCCGATGATCCCGACCGCTGGATGCGCTTATCTGAGCTGTTTTTATCGCTTGAAGCAACTCCCTCGGCATTGGAAGCCTTATCGCGGGCGTACCGCCTCGCGCCGGATAATGATGAAATTGCCACCACGTATGCTCAGATCAGCTTTTTTTCTAACGGCGGTCAGCTTGATGCCAACAGCCGCCGCGTGTTGACCGACGTTTTAGCCAAGCATCCTAACCATGAAGGGGCGCAAATGCTGATGGCAATGGGCGAGGCGCGAAGCAATAACTTTGATGAAGCCCAGCGCTGGATTAAGCAGTTGCGATCTAACATTGCCGCTAAACCCGGCGATCATTCAGGAGCGCTGGCAAGCCTTGATGAGTTAAGCAGCAATGTCGAGCGCCAAAAAGCCCAAGCCGCGCAAGGGGTTGAAATCACAGTAACGGTCAATTCAAGCTTACTGCCACTGATTAAAGGCGATGACTCCTTATTTGTTGCCATCCGCGATGTGAAAGGTGGCGCGCCATTTGCTGCTAAGCGCTTGCCAATCAGCGTGATTAAACAAGGTCAAGCAACGGTCAGCTTAAGCGATTTAGACGCTATGATGCCCGATCGTACCTTACAATCTGCCCGCGCCGATAAAACGCAACTTGCGGTCGTTGCTAGAATCAGTCATAGCGGCAATGCTACGGCACAATCCGGTGATTTATCTGCCAATCCGGTGGTCATTGGTGCCGATAAAAATCAGGTCAATATTGAAATTAATCAACAAGTTCCATAAAAATTTAGCCTCATTTTCAACTTGCTTTGCCGATAAAAGCGACAAAAATACTTGAGCTTTAAAGGCAAGCAAGGTAAGGTAATTGGGCAATAATTTAGTAACAATACAGCGTTTTTAATCGTTATTGGCAGCACTGCCAATCATTGGAGAGTAATATATGATGCGAATTATCTTGCTAGGACCCCCAGGTGCGGGCAAAGGCACCCAAGCTCAGTTTATCTCACAAGCGTTTGACATTCCGCAAATCTCAACCGGCGACATGCTTCGCGCGGCGATTAAAGAGGGCAGCGAGCTTGGTCGTCAAGCAGAAGGCATCATGAATTCAGGTGGTTTGGTGTCCGATGATTTAATCATCAATTTGGTTAAAGAGCGCATTGCTAAGCCTGATTGCGCCAATGGCTGTATTTTTGATGGCTTTCCGCGTACCATTCCGCAAGCGCAAGCGTTAAGCGACGCCGGCGTTACCATCAATAACGTCGTTGAAATCAGCGTTCCTGATGACGACATCGTGAGCCGCTTATCAGGTCGCCGTCAGCATCCAGGATCAGGACGCGTTTACCACATTGCTCACAACCCACCAAAGGTTGATGGCATTGATGATGTCACCGGCGAGGCACTAATTCAGCGCGACGATGATAAAGAAGACACCATTCGTGAGCGCTTAGCGACCTATCAAAAGCAAACCTCAGCCCTCGTTGGCTTTTATCAAGACCAAGCAAAAGCGGGCGTAAATGCGCCAAAATATGACAAGTTTGACGGCACTCAGCCCATTCAAGACGTCAAAGAGCAAATTTTAGCGGCGTTAAAAGGCTAAGTTGAAAATCTAAGTGATTTTTAGTCGCCATAAAAAAACCCTGACATCAATTCAGGGTTTTTATTTTTGCCGCTTTAACTTTGAGCTAAGCTACGTAATTAAGCATTGCCTTGAGCATCAACTTGAGCTTGCTGCTGGCTTTGCGCGTAAGCTTGGTCAAAGTTGACAGGAGCAAGCAGCAATTGTGGGAAGCTGCCACGAGTCACGATATCGCTGATGACTTCACGAGCATAAGGAAATAAGACGTTCGGGCAGTACGCGCCTAGGATTTGACCAAGCTGATCTTCTGGAATATTTTTCAATAAGAAAATACCAGCTTGATGAACTTCAGCGATAAATGCTGCTTCTTCTGCATTATTTGCATTTACGCTTACGGTCAAGACCACTTGAAAATGGTCATCGTCAAGCTTTTCAGCGGAGCTTGATAAATTAATATCAAGTTCAGGGTTCCACTCTTTAGTAAATACTTCAGCGCCAGGAACTTCAAGCGACATGTCTTTGACATAAATGCGCTCAAGGGCGAGTTGTGGTTGGGCTTGATCTTCGCTCATAGTTATACCTTAAAATTGATCGTCTTTAAAATTAATATTGCCTCAAAAAAATGCAATTAAAATAATAGCAAAATGCTTAGCCTGCAAGCATCTCATCAAGTTTGCCTTGCTGGTTGAGCTTATTTAATTCATCAAAGCCACCAACAAAGGTTTCACCAACAAAAATTTGCGGAACGGTGCGGTAGTTATTGGTCTTTTGCATCAACGCTCGGCGCTCATCCATGCTCAAATCATGCATGCCGATCTCTTCGTAGTCAACGCCTTTAGACGATAGCAGTTGTTTGGCATTTGAGCAATAGGGGCAAATTGGCGTGGTATAAACTTTTACAGAAACGCTCATGGCAGATCCTTTTTTATTAACCTAAGTAAATTTATTTTAAAATATTAAAATAATAATTCTCATTTTTAATGGGGAATATCAGTATCAATTTCAAGCTAAAAAATAATGATTTTTTGACATTTTCAAACTGCAAAATAAAAAATAAACAAAAAAAAGACACTGATAATCGTGCCTTTTTAGTTCAAATCTATTTTATGAATAAACTATTTATGAAGCGTTGGCTTGGATTTTTTTACTGTTTGCGCATTTTTAATGCCAACTAAGGGCATCCCTGCTGCTTGCCAAGCGCCAACGCCACCATCTAAGCGATATACATTGTCTTTGCCAATCAGCTGAACGGCGGCGCCTGCTTGAACGCCCATATCACAAATAATGATAATAGGTGATTCAATCGCGCGAACTTCATCCAAGCGGTTGGCAAGCTCAGTAAACGGAATATTACGGCTGCCTTGGATAAATCCGGTATCAAATTTCTTTTTAGGTCGGATGTCTATCAGCTGCGCGTTTTGTGAGTTAACCATCATGCCAAGGGCGTTTGGGGAAATTTTTTTGCCACTGCGTTTGTTTTCAAGGGTGAAAAACAGCACCGCCAATACGGCTAAAATACCAAATAAAAACGGGTGGTTTCCCATAAATTCAAGGGCGCGATCCAAATCATTTCTCCAAAATTTTAAGCCAACTTGACAAGGCAGCTATTATACCGCTAAGGCGAACCTTAGTAAAATGATAAGCCCAGATTAATGACGGATTTAATTGATGATAAATTAATACGGCTTGGTGTCGGCTTCCTCTTGCAACGTCACTAAGTTTTGAACGCGGCGCTCAAGAACGCGACCGTCGGCAACCGCTTCCCAAAGCGCGCAGCCTTTGCTGTTTTGGGTATGTCGGCAATCACGAAAGCGGCAGTCTTTTGCCAGTGGCGCAAGCTCGATAAATCCTGAAATGATGTCCTCAGGGGTCAAATGCCAAATGCCATATTCACGGATGCCGGGGGTGTCAACGATACCGCCTTGGGTCAAATCTTGCGGATCAAAGGGCAACAGTCGGCTTGTGGTTGTGGTATGTTGCCCCAATTGCGAGTTTTCCGAAATAATATTCACGCTTTGCGCGGACTCAGGGAGCAGCGCGTTAATCAGGCTGCTTTTACCAACGCCCGATTGACCGGCGAAAATGACCAGTTTTTTATCAATGTAGGATTTTAAATCATCTAAACCGCGAGCAGTTTCGTTATTCGGGTCATCTTTGGCAATGTTCTCTGGGCAATCGACTGAGGTTAGTACGCTGTCATAGCCCAATTTTGCATAGTCAGCCAGCAACTTCGCCGTCTCCTCGTTAGGTTCATTGGCAAGTAAATCAGATTTGTTCAAAACCAACAGCGGTCTGACGCCAGCGTGATGACAAACGACCAAATAGCGGTCGATCAGCGTGGGAGCGGCGGCTGGCAAGGGCGCAAAAACGATGGCTAAAATATCGATATTTGCCGCAACGGGTTTTAATTTATGGTAGCGGTCGGGGCGCTGAATGAGCGACACGCGCGGCTGCATGGCTTCAATGCGACCAAAGCCGGTATTTGGGTCGGCAGCCCAGCGAACGTTATCGCCAGTTGCGAGCATCGGCAAATTGGTTCGAGCGTGACAGCGCCAAATGTCATTCATCGCAATCGGCTGCCAAAACGGCTCAGGGTCGCCTGCCTCAATTACGGGCGGCTTTGGCATCACGGCAGGAAGGCTCGTCACTTGAACCTCAAGCTGCTTACCATAATGCGCCATCACCACGCCATCCATTAAGCTGTCATCAAAGCTGTCTTGGCTGGATTTTTGCTGCTTTTCAATTCGGCGGATCTGCTGATGGGTCAGTTTTCGTTGCCGGATGAGTGCCATAATTGCGCCTTGTGCAAAAAAGAAATCGATTAGCGCTAAGTGTAGCGTGAAAATTTGCTAACATACAGCCTAAAGCGGCATCGGCGGGCTAGGATTTTGTCCTATTTTTGCAAAAATTGCGGTTAAGATGATTAAGCTGCCAAGCGCCGCCCTCTTTTATCCCAAGGATTTGATATGACCAGTGAGCATCCCAATAAGATTAAGATTAAACATCAAGGCAAAAAAGGCTTGGTTTGGATTGACCTTGAAATGACCGGTCTTAATACGCTCTCTGACGAGATTATTGAGATTGCCACCATCGTCACCGATGAGGATTTGAACATTTTGGCGGAAGGTCCGGTATTTGCGATCAAAGTTTCTGACCAAATATTAAACGGCATGGATGATTGGAATACCAAGCAGCATGGTCAATCAGGACTTATTGATCGGGTTCGCCGAAGCACCGTAACTTTGGCTCAAGCTGAAGCGGAAACCATCAAGTTTTTAAATAAATGGGTCGATAGCGGCAAATCACCCATGTGCGGCAACTCCATTTGCCAAGATCGGCGTTTTTTGGCGCGGCAAATGCCCGAGCTTGAGCGCTTTTTTCATTACCGAAACTTGGATGTGTCGTCGATTAAAGAGCTTTGCTTTCGCTGGCGACCAGATATTTTACAAAACTTTGAAAAAAACGGCAGCCATTTAGCGCTTGATGATATCCGCGACTCTATCCGCGAATTAAAACACTACCGCGAGCATTTTTTTAAACTAATTGCTTAATAATTTTTCCCTTGAATTGAGCTTTAAAAAAGCTAAACGCGGGCGCAAAATTTAACCAATCGAAAGTTTTCAGTTGAATCGGTTTCGATATTGTTTTCGGCAATAACAACACCAATGACGGCTTCAACTTTGGGCTTTCTGGACTCGCCATCAATCACGCGCCAATCGCCAAGCACAAATCGCGATTGGTTAGCGCTTATTTCGTGATGTTCAGGTCGGTGGGTATGACCGTGGATTAACGCTTTTGCGCCTTGAAGGGATTTGTCAACCGCGTTTGCATTGACATCCATAATATATTTGACTTTGACCGCGTTGTCTTGCTGACTTTTTTGGCGTAAATTGTCCGCAATCGCAAGGCGTTTTTTAAGCGGTTTTTTGAGTAGATACCACTGGGTGAGCGGATTTCGGATAATTTTACGAAACCATTGGTATTTTTTATCGTCGGTACAAAGGGCGTCGCCGTGCTCTAAGATAAAGGTTTGATCGTTAATAGTGATGGTGAACGGTTCAAAAATTAGCGTTCCGTCAAACAAATCGCAAAACTTTTGCCCGAGTAAAAAATCACGGTTGCCATGCATGACCAAAATATCGCAGCCGTTTTGCTTAAGCGCTGTTAGCTTTTTAATGAGCGGGGTCAGCCAATGGGCTTTTTTCTCAAGCGCGTTTAAGCTTAAATAAGCATCATCACCCAGCCAAACTTCAAACCAATCACCTAAGATAAATAAGCGTTCAAGCTTTGGTATGGCAATACAATCGTCAATCAGCATCAAAAAAGCCTGCACTAAGGCAGGCTCATCCATGGATAAATGTAAATCGCTGATTAGCACCTGCCGAACCTCGTGTGGTCGGTTAGTGATTAAATGATCAAAATCTTGCATAACAAGCGGTCCCAAATTTCCATGACTTGCCATTTTACAGTGCGGGCTTGTCATAAACCAAGCTTGCAAAATGGCGATTTGGTGCAATGATAAGCTATTATCTTAAGCTTTTAATAAAAGCTTATTCAGAAACAATCGTTGCTCTGGTGATGACCACCGGCGTTTTTGGTACATCGGCATGCATGCCAAAGCGACCGGTTGGAACGCCTTTGATTTGGTTAACCACGTCCATGCCTTTAACGACTTTACCAAACACGGTGTAGCCCCAGCCTTGCATATTTTTGCCGCTGTGGTTTAAAAAATCGTTGTCTTTCACGTTAATAAAAAACTGGCTGGTGGCTGAATGTGGGTCTTGAGTCCGCGCCATGGCGATGGTTCCAGCGTCATTTTTAAGACCGTTATCGGCTTCGTTTTCAATCGGCTTGTTGGTGCCTTTTTCATTCATGCTGGCGTCCATACCGCCGCCTTGAATCATAAAGCCATCAATGACGCGATGAAAAATCGTGCCATCGTAATGACCAGATTTCACGTAGTTTAAAAAGTTTTCAACAGTTTTTGGCGCCTCGCGCTCGTTAAGTTCGATGACGATTTCACCCATTGTGGTGTCAAGTTCGACCATTGGCATATCGACCATTAGAATTGTCCTTTTTTGATTATTGAGCTGAGCCGATCTGAGTGCTCAAGCAGTAAAGAGAGGGTGCTCGTCGTGGCTTTAAGCTTTTATAGGAAGCTTGCACGAAAAGATGAAGCTAGTCTAACGACTTTTTTGTCGTCTGTCATGTATCAGGCTGTTAATAGGTCGCGAAAAGCTGCTAGAATAAAGCCATTTTGTTGATTTTCTATTCTATTTATCATTTGCTAAAGGTTAATGCTAAGACTTTGGCATTAACGGTGACTTAGGAGTCATAGTTATGAGCAATCACTCAAATCCTGAACATAAAAACGATTTTATCCGCAATATTATTCGCAACGACATCAAAGACCAAAAATATGACCAAATCGTTACCCGATTTCCACCGGAGCCAAACGGCTATTTGCATTTAGGTCATGTCAAATCCATTTGTTTAAACTTTGGTATTGCTGACGAGTTCGGCGGCATTTGTCATTTGCGCTATGACGACACCAACCCAACAGCGGAAAAACAAGACTATATTGATAACATTAAAAAAGACGTTCGTTGGCTTGGTTTTGAGTGGGCAGGGGAGGCGCGTCACGCCTCAAGCTACTTTGAGCAGCTTTATGATTGGGCGCTAAAGCTCATTGAAAATGGCGATGCTTATGTCGATTTGCAGTCGCCTGAACAAATTAAGCTCAATCGCGGTTCGTTTAAAGAAGCCGGCGTGCCGTCACCGCAGCGTGATAGCAGTGTCAGCGTGAACCTTGAGCGCTTTTTGGCGATGAAAAATGGTGAATTTGGCGAAGGTGAAGCGGTGCTTCGTGCCAAAATCGACATGAATGATGCCAACATGAACATGCGCGATCCGATTATTTATCGCGTGATGCACCAAAGTCACCACCAAACTGGCGATAAATGGTGCATTTATCCGATGTATGACTTTGCGCATCCGTTATCAGACGCGATCGAGGGCATTACCCACTCGATTTGTACCCTTGAATTTGAAGACCATCGACCGTTTTATGATTGGGTCGTGGAAAAAATTGGCTTTGATCAGCCGCCGCACCAGTACGAATTTTCGCGCTTAAATGTAGATCATACTTTGACCAGTAAACGCAAACTCAAGCAATTGGTTGATGAAGGGATCGTGAGCGGTTGGAATGACCCAAGAATGCCAACCATCGCTGGCATGCGCCGCCGAGGCTATACGCCAGAGGGGCTTCGTGATTTTTGTGACCGTGTGGGCGTTGCCAAAGCAGACGGCGTTGTTGATATGCGCTTGCTTGAATTTAGCATCCGCCAATCACTTGAGAACATCACTGCTCGCGGAATGGCAGTTTTAAAGCCGCTTAAAGTGACCATTACCAATTTTGATGAGGCGGTAAAAGATTGGGAAAGCTTAAAGTCGGATAGCGTGAACGCGCGATTTGATGCGGACAATAACGCGCTTTGGCTAAGCCAACCTAAGCATCCAAACGTTGATTTGGGAATGCGTGAAATCCCGTTTACCCAAACGATTTTTATCGATCAAAGCGATTATGAAATTGAGCCGCCAGCAGGTTACAAGCGCTTATCGCCAAACAATCCTGAAATTCGCCTTCGCAACAGCTACGTCATTAACATCACGGAGCATGTTCTTGATGATGACGGCAACGTGGTCGAGCTTAAAGCCACGATTGATCCAAAAACGTTGGGAAATAATCCTGAAGGTCGTAAGGTGAAAGGGGTGATTCACTGGGTTTCTGAAAGTTTGGGCGTTCCTGCGACCGTTCGCTTGTATGAGCAGCTATTTAATGTGGCTGACCCAAGCAGCGTGAGCGACGTTCACGATGCGCTCAATTCTAATTCTTTGACGGTTTTGGACGCTGTTGTTGAGCCATCGCTTGCCAACACCTTGCCTGAATCGCGATTTCAATTTGAGCGAGAAGGCTATTTTATCAGCGATGAGTTTGAGCACAGCGCGGAAAAGCCGGTTTTTAACCAAATCGTTAGCCTTCGCGATACCTATAAACCCGCTTAAAGCTTTGCGTTATTAAATTAAACTTTTAGCAAATAAAAGCCCAATTTTAGATAACTAGAATTGGGCTTTTTTAATGAAAAAAGTTGATGATTTAATTCAGCGGTTTTGGCAGTTTCACGATTTGGTAGTCATAAATGATACAGCGATTTTCGCAAGTAATTTGATCGTCAGCAGGTTGTAGTTGCGCGAGCGATTGCCAATTTTTGCCATCTTTAGATTGGATGACAGTTCCTGCGACCGTTGCCAAAAAATAATCGGACGTCGGCGGTAATTTTTGGATATAAGACCAGCGAGTGTCGCCTTTTGTCGTTTTATGAATTGACCACAAGTTATCATGATAATGATAAAGATAGCCAACTGTTTGTAAAAGCAGATGCTCGGCATTATGTTGCAAATTACGCGGTCCTGGATTTAATAAGTTTTCAGAAGATAAGTTTTCCCAGTGCTTCAAATCCTTTGTCGCATAAAGCGCCATCGCATCGCCTGTTACAATGTAATTGCCCTTAAAATAATCAGCATTATAAAAAGCAGGAATCAACTTTAATTGCTGCTCGTGCCAACGCTTGCCATCGCGGCTACTGACCACAATGCCATTTTGACCTGTCACGATAAAGCCGCCATTTAAGTTTCGGATAGCGGTAAACGGCGCTCGCGCTTTTGAGTAAAGCGTTTGCCAATGTTTGCCATCTTGACTTCGAAGGACAATCCCTAAAGTCGTATTTGGCGGCACGCTTTCACCAACGACATAAAACCAGCCGTCAGCAAAAATCATAGCTCTGCCCCAAGCTGGAATCCGTTCAGGCAATGGCGACCAATGGCGACCATCGTTAGAAATATAAGGCTGATCGCCGACTTCAGGTAGGACTTTTGGTGAGGTTGTTGGTCGAACTAAAGATATGAATATCCCATTGCCTTGAGCGACCAAATTGCCCGGTGCCTTGGGCATGATCTGCCAAATGACGCCTGTAGGTTGGCTATCAATCGTGATTTTATCAGCTACATTTAACGTATTTTTGCGAATGGGGGTAATGGCATCGGCATTTTGGTGCTGATTTTTTAATGCTACGGTTTGAGTGGTACAACCAAGCAGCGCCGTGCTCAAAGTAAGCGCGAGAAATAAGCCTATCGATGTTGTTTTACGCATTTCATTGATCCTTTCATTGATCCTTCAAAATTAAGCGCTCATCTTTTAGTTGATATTTTTTTAAATTTTTTATTGTAAAACTTGAAGTAATGGGCGTAAAATTCGCAAAATAAACAGACGATTATGGATCGCTTTGATAATGGGCGGTTGCAACACCTGTCAATCCTCTTTTCCTTTCAGTTTTTGGTAAACAAGCTTTAGCATTGTTTAAATGTTGATAATCGTTTCTTTATAATCCTAAGTAAACTCATTTTTGCTTATTGCTGTTCTTGGCATGAAGTACTTATCTTTTTAAACCTATCATAGGTTGTAATTATGGCTGCAGTGGCAAGTGCCCAGTGTGGATATGGCGCTGACCGTCAGTGGTTGGCAAAGCTTCGTTTGACGCTGGTTCCCACGTTGTCGGACAACAAAACGCACTTAAAAGGACTGTCGTTTTTAGGACCGCTTCGTATTCAGCGCCCCTTTTATCCTGAAGGCGGCGTTTGTCATCTTTATATTTTGCATCCTCCAGGCGGTTTGGTGTCAGGCGACAAGCTGCTTATTGATGCCGATTGCAAGGCAAACAGCCGAACGCTTTTGACGACGCCCTCGGCAGGAAAAATTTACGGTCGCGATAGCGATGGGGTGGCGCAAGTTCAATCGGTGGCGCTCAAGCTTGCAGCCCACGCCGATTGTGAGTGGCTGCCCCAAGAGACGATCATTTTTGACAATGCCAATGCTAAGCTTGATACAAAAATTTACATGGATTCAAGCGCGCGTTTTATCGGTTGGGATTTGGTTTGTCTTGGGCGAGCGGCGTCAAATGCGGATTTTAATCGCGGTCAGTTGCAACAGCGACTTCAGCTGTTTAAAGATGATCGGCTAATGCTTAATGAGCAGTTACAATTAAGCGCGAGTAGTGAGCTTTATCGTAGCCGTGTGGGGTTTAATAATAGTCCTGTATTTGGAACGCTGATGGCAACTGCGCCTGATCTTGATCAAGTCAGTCAAACGCTGATTGAGGCGCTGCGAGAAGCGCTTGATGCAAAAAGCTTTAGCATTACGATGCGCTTGAATGTGCTTTTGGTTCGTTATTTGGGATCGGATATGAATGCGTGCCGATCAGGAATGTGGCAAGCGTGGTCGATGATCCGACCGATGGTGTTGGGTCGCCCTGCTTGTATTCCACGGATTTGGCTGACGTAACTGGATTACGAATTTGTAGGTAACGCCGCTTTGCCTACATTTGACGAAGCGGCAGAGGTTAAAGGTCTTTTAAGGATCAAAATTATGGAACTAAGTCCAAGAGAAAAAGACAAGCTACTGCTATTTACCGCAGGACTGGTCGCAGAGCGCCGATTGGCGCGAGGTCTAAAACTCAATTATCCTGAAACGGTGGCGTATTTGTCAGCGGCGATTCTGGAGGGGGCGCGCGATGGTCGAACGGTGGCAGAGCTGATGAGCGAAGGTCGCAATTGGTTGACGCGCGATCAGGTGATGGATGGCGTTGAAGCGTTGGTTCAAGAAGTTCAAGTGGAAGCCACGTTTCCAGATGGCACCAAACTTGTCACGCTTCATAACCCGATTCAATAAGGATTTGCTCATGATACCAGGAGAAGTTCGCGTGGTTGCCGATTATATTGAGCTGAACTGCGACCGCGAAAAAAGAACCATCATCGTTGCCAATACCGGTGATCGCCCGATTCAGGTGGGATCGCATTATCATTTTGCTGAGGTCAATCCGGCGCTGCTTTTAGATCGCAATTTTGCGATGGGATTTCGATTGGACATCGCCGCAGGAACGGCAATTCGTTTTGAACCGGGTCAAAGCCGCGAGGTGACCTTGGTTGCGCTTGGCGGTCGCCGTCACGTTTATGGCTTTCGCGGTGAGGTGATGGGCGCATTAGGAGATCAGCATGACTAGAATGTCACGAAGCGCTTATGCAGAAATGTTTGGTCCGACCACAGGCGATCAGTTGCGATTGGCGGATACTGAACTGTTTGTCCAAATTGAATTTGACCACACCATTTACGGTGATGAAGTCAGCTTTGGCGGCGGTAAAGTGATCCGCGATGGCATGGGTCAAAGCCAGCTTGGCGATGCAGATACGGTAGATACGATCATTACCAATGTGGTTATCATTGATCATTGGGGCATTGTCAAAGCCGATGTTGGTATTAATGGCGGTCGCATTGTGGCGATTGGCAAAGCGGGAAACCCCGATATTCAAGAAGGCGTGACCATTAATATTGGCGCTTGCACAGAAGTCATCGCAGGCGAGGGTAAAATTTTGACCGCAGGCGGGGTGGACACGCATATTCACTACATTTGCCCGCAGCAGGTTGAAGAGGCGCTTTGTTCGGGCGTTACTACGATGATTGGTGGCGGTACGGGACCTGCAACAGGAAGTAAAGCCACCACTTGTACGCCGGGGGCTTGGCACATCTCAAGAATGCTTGAAGCTACCGATGAGCTGCCAATGAACTTTGGCTTTTTGGGAAAAGGTAATGTCAGTCAACCAAAGCCTTTGCGCGAGCAATTAGAAGCCGGCGCAATCGGGCTTAAGCTTCATGAAGATTGGGGATCAACGCCTGCGGCAATTGATTGCTGCTTATCCGTTGCTGAAGAGTACGACGTTCAAATTGCCATTCATAGCGACACGTTAAATGAGTCTGGATTTGTTGATGATACCATCGGCGCGTTTAAAGGTCGCACCATTCACACCTACCACACCGAAGGCGCAGGCGGTGGTCACGCTCCTGATATCCTAAAGGCTTGTAGCATGCCAAACGTGCTGCCATCGTCAACCAATCCGACGCGACCTTATACCATCAATACCGTTGATGAGCATTTAGACATGCTCATGGTTTGCCACCATCTTGATCCCAATATCCCTGAAGATGTAGCGTTTGCTGACTCGCGAATCCGTAAAGAAACCATTGCTGCTGAAGATATTTTGCAAGATTTGGGCGTCATTTCCATGATGTCATCTGACAGCCAGGCGATGGGTCGCGTGGGCGAGGTGGTCTGCCGAACGTGGCAAACTGCCGATAAAATGCACAAACAGCGCGGGCTGCTTGCTGAAGATCGCGATCTTGGCTGCGATAATTTTCGGGTGAAGCGCTATATTGCAAAATATACCATCAACCCGGCTATTGCTCATGGCGTCTCTCACGAAATCGGCTCAATTGAAGTCGGAAAGCTTGCCGACTTGGTGCTTTGGGATCCGGCATTTTTTGGGATCAAACCGGCGCTGATTTTAAAAGGTGGCATGATTGCTTATGCGCCGATGGGAGATATCAACGGCTCAATTCCAACGCCGCAGCCGGTTCATTATCGCCCGATGTTTGGCGCTCAAGCTCGCGGCGCTGCCGCAACCAGCATCACTTTTGTGTCGCAAGCTGCCATGGATCGCGATATCAAATCACAGCTCAAACTCACGCGCCAACTTTGCGCTTGTGTTAATACGCGCAATATTCAAAAGCAGGACATGATTCATAATGGCGCAACGCCGGATATTAGCGTTGACCCGCAAACTTATGAAGTGCGCTGTGATGGTGAGCTATTGGTGTGCGAGCCGGCCGATGTTTTGCCGCTTGCCCAGCTTTATATGTTGTTTTAAAGGAGTGCTTACCATGCTAAAAATAACGCAAGGTTTAGGAAAGACCGATCAAAACGCGGATGACAGCTTAACTTTAAGCTTTGAGCAGCGCCAAAAAGGTCGATTTAAAGCCCTAAGTGATAAAGGACTTGAGGTCGGCGTGTTTTTAGAGCGCGGTCACGTGTTGGCAGATGGCGAGCGCTTGCAAGCTGAAGACGGTCGCATTTTTCAAGTGATTGCGAAGCCTGAAGCGGTCGTGACTGCCAAAGCGGAGGATTGGCAAAGCTTTTCCCGAGCTTGCTATCATTTAGGAAATCGCCACGTCACTTTGGAGCTTGGCGATCGTTGGCTGCGCTTTTGGCCAGATCATGTTCTTGAGGAGTTGGCAACGCTTTTGGGGCTTAGCTTATCATATGAAGCTGCTCCGTTTCATCCTGAATCAGGCGCGTATCAAAACTTAGGTCACAATCATGGTGACGATGCGCCAAGCCACAGTCATCACCACCATCATGATCATCACAGTCATCATCATGACCACTGATCGCACTGATGTTTTGGATACAAGTTTGGCAGATGCTGAGCAACTGCTCACCTTGATGCATTTGGCAAGTCCTGCGCTGCCTATCGGCGCGTTTGCTTACTCAAGCGGTCTTGAGTCTGCCATTGAGCTTGGCTGGGTGAGTGATGAAGCATCGCTTGAGCGCTGGCTTTGCGGCATGATGGTGAGCCTAAGCCACCTTGATATTCCGGTATTGCTGCGATTGTCCGAGGCAAGACGTCAGCAAGATTGGGAAGCTCAGCAGTATTGGAGCGATTATCTTCGCGCCAGCCGCGAGACGTTTGAGCTTTTATTTGAAGATGAGCAGCAAGCAAAAGCCTTGGTGCGATTATTAAGAGATCAGCATGTCGATGTGGCAAGCCTGCCAAGCGATCCGGCGTTTTTAGCCGTCTATGCTTTTGCTGCCGAGCAGTGGGGACTTAGTGCCTCGTGGTCGGCGCTTGGCTACCTTTGGAGCTGGCTTGAAAATCAGCTCACGGTCGCCAGCAAAACCCTACCGCTTGGACAGACTGCCGCTCAGCGCTTGCTACTGCGGTTAAAACCTGAGCTTAGCGAGTTTGCGCTTCATGCCAAAACCTTGACCGATGATGAATTAGGAATGAGCTTGCCAGGACAAGTTCATGCCAGCTGTTTGCATGAGTCGCAATATTCGCGCCTGTTTCGCAGCTAACCTATTTATCTTAACCTTTTAAGACCTGTTTGGAGTTTTTATGACAACACAATGTTTACGAGTCGGCGTTGGTGGTCCTGTGGGATCAGGAAAAACCGCATTATTGCGCCAGTTGTGCTTAGCCCTTCGCGATCATTACGATTTGGCGGTGGTGACCAACGACATTTATACCAAAGAAGATGCTGAGTTTTTATTGCGTCATGAAGCGCTTGATGACAGCCGAATCATGGGCGTTGAAACGGGCGGCTGCCCACATACTGCCATTCGCGAAGATGCGTCAATGAATCTTGCCGCCATTGACACCTTGCAAGAGCGTCATCCCAAGCTTGAATTGGTGCTCGTTGAAAGCGGCGGTGACAATTTATCTGCCACTTTTAGCCCTGAATTGTCCGATTTGACCCTTTATGTAATCGACGTTTGCGCCGGTGACAAAATTCCGCGAAAAGGCGGTCCTGGCATCACCAAGTCCGATTTATTAATTATCAATAAAACTGATTTGGCGCCGATGGTGAACGCCTCGCTTGAAGTAATGGATCGTGATGCCAAACGCATGCGCGGCGAGCGACCTTTTGTCTTTACCAACTTGGTTCGTGGTGATGGCGTGGCTGAAATCATCAATTTTATCCAACGTGAAGGTATGCTCGCGCCGCTTCCTGAGGATTTTAGCGTTCCGGTAAAGGCGTAATGATTGCTTTTAAAACTACTTTTATGATCTGCTTTAGGACACTTTTATGATAAGTTCTCACCGTTTTTCTTTGATTGCAGCCCTTATGCTACTGCCATCTTTTGCTTTTGCCCATCCAGGTCACGATACCTCCGGCATGATGGCAGGGCTCATGCATCCGCTGCTGGGTTGGGATCACCTACTTGCGATGGTTGCCGTTGGTATGCTTGCAGTCATGGGTCGCCAAAAAGTCGCTTGGCAACTTCCTGTGGCTTTTGTGAGCTTTATGCTGATTGGGGCGCTTATGGGCATTAACGGTATTGCGATTCCTGCGGTTGAAAGCGGTATTTTATTGTCGCTTATTGCTCTTGGCGGCTTGCTGATCTTTGGTCGCATCAATAGGAACGCTTATGTTCCGGTATTGAGCGCTTGCTGTGCGTTATTTGGCGTTTTACATGGCAATGCTCACGGTCTTGAATTGCCTGCCAATGCTCAAGCTATCAGCTACATCTCAGGGTTTACAATGGCAACGATTGCGCTACATTTAGCAGGCTGCGCTGTGGCGGCAGTTTGTGCCAATAAAGGTCAGGAAATTACGCTTAAAGTCAGCGGCGTTGTTATTGCGGCAGCTGGATTGTTTGGTATGTTAAGTGTGATTTAGCATTATTTAAAAAGAGTTATTAAAAAAAAGCTATTAAAAAAATAGTTATTTAAAACCAGATATCAGCCCATAGCATTTTGTTGAGTGCTATGGGCTTAATTTTTATTGGGCTATTTAGCGCGTGGTCTCAATTCAAACGATGCTTTTTAAATAAGCTAAAAACGGCTAAATTTTGCCAAACTGCACTAACTATCCTGATATTACCGGCGCTATTTTCCTTGTTTGACAGCAATTTATCTCATTTTTAAAATGAGGAGTCACTCTACTACCAAAATAAGAAAAATTTATAATCTTTTTATTAAAACTCTCCTATATTTTCATTCACTAAAGCCAATTTAAATCCGCCTTGGATCAACGTCACTGGCAGCTTCGTGAATGGCTTTAGCCGTAACTTTTAAATGTTTTAACGTCATAAGCTTACCTTAAGATTTGTTTGTTGTAATAGGCATAAGGCAGAGGATGCGAACGCTCATCCACTTGCTGATTTTTAGCTTTTAGCCGCTGATATTGCCAATAAACCAATGATTAAGGGAGCAAGACCATGAACCAAAATGACAATACCAAAAATGACAATGTGACCTGGGATAACGCTCTAACGTCTGAACCAAGCGCCCCTAAAACTAGACAGATAAAAGTTTGGGACTTATTGGTAAGAGTTACCCATTGGACAGTTGCCGCGGGTATTATTGCCAATTTATTTTTCACTGAAGATGGTAGTGAGCTTCATGAGTTTGTCGGCTATACCGTTTTAGGATTGGTGGTCATACGCTTACTTTGGGGATTGGTTGGCACGCGCTATGCTCGCTTTACCAACTTTTTTCCCACACCCTCACGGCTCAAGCAGCACCTTTTAGTGCTAAAAAATCGGCGCGAGGAGGATCAGCATCTTGGTCATAACCCATTGGCTGCCTTGATGATGTTATCATTATGGGCGGTGATTATAGGGCTTGGCGTCACCGGTTATTTGATGGAAGCAAATCTGCTTTTTGATAAGGATTTGCTTGAAGAAAGTCATGAAATATTGGCAAACAGCTTATATCTGCTGGTTCCTGTTCATATCATCGCCGCCATTGTTATGAGTTATTGGCAACGGCAAAACCTGATTAAATCAATGATCACCGGCAAAAAAACGGTGATTGACAAACCCTCCAGCATGAACTAGAGCAAAAAATGGAGTAAATATGGCACGTATCTTGTTGATAGAAGATGACAGCACTATTGCAGAGGGCATAGTGCTGGGCTTAAAAAGTCATGGCATGATGGTGGATTGGTTTGGTGATGCCAAACAAGGTGAACTGGCGCTTCAAGATGGCATGTTTGATGCGGTGCTGCTGGATTTAACCTTACCAAAAGGCGATGGTATGACGGTGCTAAGAAACTGGCGCTCAAAACACATCGATACCCCAGTATTGATTATCACTGCCCGCGATGCGATTGCCAATCGCGTGGCAGGGCTTAACGCCGGCGCGGATGACTATTTGGTGAAGCCGTTTGCCTTAGATGAGGTGGTTGCTCGCTTGCAAGCCTTGATGAGGCGCTGCCAAGGTCGCAGTCAATCTGAAGTCCGTTATGGCGATGTGAGCTATCAGCCTGACAATCAGCAAGTTTTTTATCAAGGCAATATGGTGGAGTTGACCATTAAAGAGGTGGCGATATTAGAGCAAATGCTGACCCATCCAAAGCAAATTCACAGCCGCGCAAGTTTAGAAGATAAGCTTTATGGCTGGCAACAAGATATCGAAAGCAACGCCATTGAGGTTCATATTCATCATTTACGTAAAAAGCTTGGCAATGATTTTATCTTGACCAAACGTGGCATTGGCTACTACCTCAATCCAGCCTATAATCAGCGTTAATGACTTGCCTAATTAATTACCTGCCTAATTTTAGCGTCTTTTATTTGCTACTGTGTGAGCCTATGAAAAGTATTCAGCAACGGCTATTAAACTCGTTACTCATTGGTCTGCCTTTATTGTGGCTTCTCACCTCAAGCTTTATTGCTTGGAGATTTTGGCATGAAATCAATGAGATAAATGACACCCAAATCACGCAAGTTGCCCGCTATTTGATCGGCGTTGCCCCCAAAGAAAATGACGATCATGAGCAAATCGACAATAAAAAAAATCACAAGCCCAAAATATATGCGTTAAAAAGCAAGCAGCTGTCAGGCGATCTTGGTGAGGCAGAAGACGATTATATGGGCTTTGCCATCTGGGATAACAAAGGTCGGCTATTAATGGCGGATGAAAATGGTCAGTCATTTGCTTTTTTGCCAGACCAGCATGGGTTTTTAGAAGAATATGATTCGGACTATCAGCGCCTAAATCCTTTTAGTAAGCGCTGGCGATTGTTTTATGTTCACGATGACCATAATAATAACGGTCGGGTAATTGCGGTGGGTCAGAACCTTAAATCGCGCCAAGAGATGATCACCGATGCCATGACCGTTCAAGTGCTGCCTATGTTGATTGGGCTTATGGCGTTTATGGGGTTGGTGGTTTGGTTGGTTCGGCGGGGCTTTAAGCCTTTAACTCAGATAAGCTTGGCGCTTAAGCTGCGTCAACCGCAAGATGACAGCCCGATCACAGCAGATGTTCCCAAAGAGATTCAGCCGTTAGTGACCGCTTTGAATGTCTTATTTGTCAAAGTGGCAGATACGCTGGCTCGTGAGCAGCGCTTTACAGCTGACGCGTCGCATGAGCTTAGAAGCCCACTTGCGGCATTAAAATTGCAAGCTGATTTGTTGCAGCAGCAGCTACTGCAATTGACGGATATTGAAGATGATAACCAACTTTTTTATCATGCCCAAAAGATCAGCCATGGCATTGAACGTGCCACTCACTTGGTAGAGCAGCTGCTGGTTTTAGCCAAAATCGAGCCGCAACAACAGCTGCCTCCTGAGCAATTGCAGCGTCCAGATTGGCTTGAGCTTACCGATATTGTGCTAAGCGATGTCAACCGTTTGGCGCGTGAAAAGCGCATTCAACTCAAACGCACGGTAAATTGTGACCATCCTGCCGATATTCTACCCATCCTTATCAATCCCGTATTATTCAAACTCCTTATCCGCAACCTGTTAGACAACGCCATTCGCTATTGCCCAGAAGGCGCCTTGATTGAACTTCAGCTAGGCAAAAACGCCATTAAAGTGATGGATAATGGCAATGGCGTCAAACCTGAACAGCTGACACGCTTAAGCGAGCGCTTTTATCGTCCAGCCGGTCAAAGCCAGTTAGGTAGCGGTCTTGGGCTATCCATCGCCAATCAAATCGCAGAGCTGCACGGTCTGACTTTACAGTTTGCTAATCGTGTTGCCCCAGAATCGGGTTTTATTGTAACGATCAGCGATAAAAAAGCGCCTGCTAAAAATTAAACGGCGCTGACTTAAGCTTGAGTTAATATTCATCTCGTATGCTAATGGTATTCCCAATCATATAGACGGAGTACATTCTATGAGCTTACCTTTATTAAAACCCTTATTATTGACCGTCGGGGCAACCTCATTGGTGTTTTTTGGCGGCGTCATTGCCTTATCTGTTCAGTCGCCTAACGCTGATAGCAAGCTGTCAGCTGCAAATGCCTTAATTCAAAATACCGACATTGCCGCTTTATCCTCTGATTTATTATCCTTTGGCGAAGTTAAAAATAGCAACGTTACAAACGCTCTTACGCCGCCTGCTAAAACCCCGCCGCTTGCTATGATTAGCGCCAAGCAAGCAACCACGATCGCTCAGCAAGACGCTCCTTATTCTGTATTGCAAGCTCAACCTGAGCTTGTCAATTATAACGGTACGGTGGCTTATGAGGTGCTATTAGATAGTGGTACGACTTATATCGACGCTAGTGTCGGCAGGGTATTAAATCCGGCGCTCGGCAATGACTATCGTGTGGATGGATTTGACAAGGATGACGATGACGACTACGACGATGACGATAGGCATCACGATGAGGCGCATCATAAAAAACATAAGCATAAATCACACGATGAAAAAATCGATAAAAAAAATGATCGCTACGAGCTATCAATCGCATAATGAGGAAAAATACGATGACTCATCCCCAATCACAGTCCGCAAAAGCGCGTAAAAAAGCAGATCCTTTTGCCGCGATTAAAATCAGCATTATGATGATCTCAATTATCGGGACGATGGCAGGGTGGCTGGTACTGCTCAATCAAGAAAACCAAACGGCTGCTGTAAGCACGGCGGTTTCTGATTCGAACAAAAACGCAGTCACCAACGCGACCATCGTTGATGTTGATATCAATCAGTTGCGACAAGTCAACGCCGCCCCAGCTCAGGAAATACAAGTCGTTGCTCGTACGCGCTCTTCTCGGTAAATAAGAAACATTATCGATGATGTTAATTTAAATATTTTATAAAGGAAGGGGGCTCAATGACTACAAATACGATCGATCAAACCACAGCGCAACTGGCAACGATTAAGCTGTTTGCGATGGGTTGCCATATTCAAATCAGCTTAAATACCAAAACACTAAGCGCTCAATCATCATCAATAGATCAGCAAATCACGCTTTTGACACGCGATATTGAGCATCGCTTAGCATATTGGGCGCAGATTTTTAGTCGTTTTGATGACCAAAGCGAGCTTATGAAACTTAATAGCCGTACCAACCAATGGGTTGAGGTCAGCTCAGAGTTATTTGAGGTCTTGCAGCGCGCCATTGACTTTGTGCCCAAGACCCAAGGCTTAGTGACACCGACGTTATTGCAGCCTTTATGGGCGGCAGGTTATAAGCATTCATTTGAAACTTTACCCAAATCGCCTAAGCTTGAGCTGATGAACCAATCACGCGTAAGCTTTGATTTAGATGACCAATCTGACTTGCAAGATGGATTTGTGGCTTATGATTTTAACCCAGACCATCACTCTATAGAACGTATTCAGCAGCGTCAGGCAGATGGTCAGTATCAAGTATACCTTCCTGAGGGAATGGCTTTAGATCTAAATGGCTATGTTAAAGGGTGGTGCGCCACGAAGCTTGCTGAGCGTATTAGTCAAAGTCATGATTGGCAATGTCCTTGCTTGGTGGATTTGGGCGGTGACATGGCGATTGGCGTTCCAAAAGATACAGACCTTGTAACGTGGGGCGTGGCGGTTGCTAAGCCGTACTGTGACTATAGTGAGCACGGCAATGATGAAGATGTGGCGATCCTAAAAATCAGCTCTGGCGCTGTTGCCACATCAGGACAAGACTATCGTCGATGGTGGCATGGCGGCTGGCAACATCATTTAATCCATCCTCATGACTTGCGCCCAGTTGCCAGTGATGTACTAACGGCAACGGTACTGACAAGCGATACGATGACCGCAGAAGTCTACGCTAAATATTGCGTGCTCCTTGGCGTCAAGCAAGCAATAGCTTGGCTTAACAAGTTTGATATTGCTGCAATCTTGATCGACATCGACCATAAAGTCATGACGACATCTGCGATGCGCCCAAACCTGATTGCTGGTTAAGTTACCATGTGACAAGTGCTTACTATCCAAAAATTAAGCGATGCAAAGGAGTTTGGTCATGCAAACAAACCAATTTACCAACCGTCAAACGGCATCTAGCCCCAGTATTCTCACTCAGGCGCTGCAAATCGGCTTAATATTAATCATTGCAAGCGGCATCGGCGGCTTTGCGCTGCTAACTTGGGGGGAGGCGGTATCTCAGCTACTGACCGACACCGATAAGCATTTTTGGTATTTATCACGAGCAAGTGGCGTTATCGCTTATAGCTTATTTTGGTTGGCAGCCATTTTTGGCTTATTGTTAAGCACGCGATTAAGTAAGCGCTTTAATGCTGCGCGGGTATTTGCTTTACATCAATATTTAAGCTTGATAGCCGTGGGCTTTGCGGTATTTCATGGTGGTATATTATTGGCAGATCATTTTTTAAATTTGAACTTGTGGCAGATACTCATACCTTTTGGTTTTCAAGATAATCGCGTAGGCGTGGCTTTGGGTCAGTTAGGATTTTGGTTATTATTGATCTGTGCGGTTAGTTTTTATATTAAGAAGTATATTGGTCAATCGGCATGGCGCTGGCTACATTTTTTGACCTTTTTGGCTTATATGCTTATTAGCATCCATGTCTTTGTAGTGGGATCGGACACTCGAGCGCTGCCTTTATTGGTGTTTTATGCGGGTAGTCAGACGCTGGTTTTTTTATTGATGACTTATCGTTTAGTGGCGCTAAAAGAAGCAAAGTGACCGTTTTTATGAAATAGGGCGACATTATAGGCTAAACTAAATAGGCTAAACTGACGTATTAAATTTAGCGATCCGTTGTTTGAGAGTATTTATGCCCCATTCTATTCATGACGAAGCTCATTTAAGTAACCGCAATCAGTGGTTAAGAGCCGCTGTGCTTGGCGCTAATGATGGGCTGATTTCAACGGCAAGTTTATTAGTCGGTGTGGCTGCGGCAAGTACAAGCAGTCAAACCTTGCTGTTAACGGGGCTTGCAGCATTAACCGCAGGCGCGTTATCGATGGCAGCTGGCGAGTATATTTCCGTATCGTCGCAAGCAGATACTGAAAAGGCAGATTTGGACAAAGAGCGGCATGAACTGACGCATAACTCAGAGCGTGAGCTTATTGAGCTTACCCAAATTTATGAAGCAAGGGGGCTAAATCACGCCTTAGCGCATCAAGTTGCCGTGGCGTTGACCGAGCATGATGCTCTTGAGGCTCATGCTCGAGATGAAATTGGGTTGACAGACTTAAGTCAAGCTAAGCCGATTCAAGCGTCTATGGCTTCAGGATTGTCCTTCATGGCGGGCGCTATATTACCGATTGTTGGTATTTTACTTTTGCCATCAGCAACACTGGTTTGGTCGCTATCAGCGTTAACAATCGTAGGATTGGCGCTACTTGGAATAATATCGGCTCGGCTTGGCGGCGCACCTATTTTTCCTGCGACGGTTCGGGTAGTGACTTGGGGCGTGCTTGCGATGGCTGCCACATCGTTGATTGGAAAAGCGTTTGGGGTAGCTGCATTGTAGGGGTTTGATAAAACTTTGGTCACCAAATGGTCACCGTTTAGTTATTAAGCCCGTGGTCACCGATTTTAAAGAAGCAAACTCCCTGCAATCAAAGTTAGTTTTGATATTGAAAGAAGATTTAAATGGTTTAAACTGACAGCTTGAACAAAGAAAATAAAGGCATATAAATCAGGGACTTGCTTAAATTAAAAGCACAAAAAAACCTCAAGCAAATCATTACTTGAGGTTGAAACTTTTGCACTTAATTAAAAGTAAACTAAGTTTTAAATATGGCGCAGCGGACGGGACTCGAACCCGCGACCCCCGGCGTGACAGGCCGGTATTCTAACCAACTGAACTACCGCTGCTTAGGTCGCTTAGCATTTTGTTCTAAAAGAACCCACTTGCTAATAAGTGGTGGGTGATGACGGGCTCGAACCGCCGACATTCTGCGTGTAAGGCAGACGCTCTACCAACTGAGCTAATCACCCGCTCTGTGGGTGTGTATTATATACATTTGCTAAGGCGTGTCAAATATTATTTTACCTTTTTTTGCATAAAAATAAGATGACGTTGATTTTTATCACATTTTTTATCCGTTTTTTTATTAAAAGCGGCGTTACAGTAAGCTACGCTTTGGGCATTTAAAGTCATTATACTATAAGCGTTTGGCGGTCTTAGCGTGGTTTTTGGCTGCATGGCAAGATAAATAAGAATAAAAAAGCTGTTTTTGGAGGTGAGGTTGGGATTTTGGTCGATGGATGAGTCATTGACATCGTGGTCGTGGAGCGATTTTGCCGGTTATGGTTGGGTTTTGCACATGTCGATGATGATTTTGATGACGCTGCGCATTGTCTCAGTTCAGCGCAATACGGGCGTGGCGATCGCTTGGGTGGCAATTTTATATGTGCTGCCTGTGATTGGGCTGATAGCTTATATTTTGGTGGGTGAGCCAATGATTGGCAATCGCTATCGCAAGCGGATGCTGGAGGCGCAGCTGTTAATCGACAATATGGCGGAGCGTGAGCGCTTGGTGTTTGATCAAGGTCAAAATTTGGTCGCGCCGCATTATCAAGGCGTCAGTCATATTGGGATGCGTGGGACGGGATTTGGGATTTTCACTGGTCATCAAATGCAGCTTTTGACCGCGCCTACGATCATTTTTGATCAGTTGATTGATGATATTCACCATGCTGAGCGCACCATTTTAATGGAGTTTTATATCGTTTATCCCAAAGGTCGCGTGATTGATGTTCTTGAAGCGTTAATGAAAGCGGCAAAGCGCGGGGTGGAGTGCCATTTGTTGGTTGATAGCGTGGGTAGTTTTAATTTTTTTAATGCGGCTTGCTATCATGAATTGACCGCAGCTGGTGTGGTGGTTCATCAGTCGCTTCCGGTAGGGTTGTTTAAAACGCTGTTTAAGCGAACGGATTTGCGCAATCATCGTAAAATTGTGGTCATTGATGAATTTATCGGTTATACCGGCAGTTTTAATTTGGTTGATCCGAAGTTTTTTAAGCAAGATAAAGAGGTGGGGCAGTGGATAGATGTGATGATCCGAAGCGTAAGCCGTGAGCCGATCAGTATTGCCACGGCAATGGCAAAGGTGGTGGTGACGGATATTAGCGCGGAGAGCAATGACAATTTAAACGCGCTGCAAAAACGGCTGAGCAGCTATACCCGAAAGCTTTATATGAGGCATCCTACCATTAACGACATCAATCGCCGCGTTCGGGTGCTAAGCGATGCCAAAATGCTGACCGCCGCGCCAACAGGAGCGGTTTTTGTGCCGCCGATGCCTGTGGTTAATAATGTGACCGCGCAATTGATCCCATCAGCGCCGCATCTGACCTCGCATGTGATTTATAATACACTGGTTACGATTATTCATCGGGCTAATAAACGCATTCAAATTACCACGCCGTACTTTGTCCCCGATGAGGCGCTTTGCGGGGCGCTCGTATCCGCTGCCAAACGCGGTCTTGAGGTGACCTTAATTATTCCTGAAAAGGTTGATTCGTTTTTGGTTCAACATGCCTCGCAAGCGTATTATCAAGAGCTGCTTGAGGCGGGGGTAACGATTGCGCTGTTTAAAGCGGGGCTATTGCACGCCAAAACGGTGGTGATTGATGATGATTATTGCCTATTTGGGACAGTCAATATTGACATGCGCAGTTTTTATCTCAACATGGAGGTCAGCCTTGCCATTTATACCAAGCAAATGGTCAAGCAAGTTGCCGATTGCCAAGAGGTTTATTTGCAAAATTGCCGCTTTTTAGGGCTTGAAGAATGGAGTCAGCGCCATCGTGGTAACGTCTTATTTGATAATGTCATCCGCTTAATGAGTCCTTTGCTATAATATTAAGGATTAATGAACCATAACGTTGCAAAAATAATTTAAAAGTAAAAATCACTTAAAAAAGGAAACGCCATGCCTGCTTTGCCCCAATCCCAAGCAAAAACCGCGCTTGATTATGTGGCAGAGGGCTATTGGCAAGACTTTATCGCCAAAAGACTGGTGGCAGGCGGCATGGCTTATGAAGCTGAGCTGCAAAGTTGCCAACTCGATGAGTCGCTGGCAAGCCTTCAGCGCGTGGATACCCTCATTAGCAACATCCGCCGCGATTTGCTAAAAACGGCAGCGCTAAATGAGGCACGGATTTTAAGCGATGAGCGCTATCGAAGCTTATTGCTGTTTTTGGCGTTTTATTCGGGGCGCGTTGTTACCCAAGCGTTGGGAGCGCCTTTGCATTGGTATAATGCTTTTGACATCAAAAGCCATGCGCCAAATTTAACCTTAGCCAGTGATGATTTTTATCAGCAAATGGCGCTTGGTATGAATAACCACTTGTTTTTTGCGCTTGAGCCGATTGGGCTGCGCTTATTTGGTACGGTGGATAGAGCGTTTCGCAGCGTTCAAAATCAGCCGATTGCTAGCGGACTTTATCAAGCCGTCAGCGACTTGTTGACGCAATTTGGACAAATTGAAGTCAATCCTCAAAACGTTCAAGCTAAAATTAATCCAAGCTTGCCAAAAAATACTTTAGCAATGCCGTCATCATTGAATGGCTTATTAAATAAAGACAATCAACCGCAAACAGAAGCTCAATCCGTGGCGGCATTGCCGTCTCAAAACAATAGTGAGATTTATCCCAACGTCATTCATCCTAAGATTATTCAGGATAAAACGACGTCACCACAAGCTGTCGCAAAAACTACGCCGTTAACGCCATCACAAGCCAATAAAAAAGTTACCAACGAAGCGCTCACACAAAACAGTCCTTTTTTGCCAACGGAAAATAGGGTCAATCCTCCGATAAAAAATCCTGTGGTTAAAAAAGTTGCGCCAACGCCGGAAATCTTTATTCAGTTATTGACAGAGCTTGACACCATTGATGTATCGCAACGTTCAGGCGTGGATGATTATCAAAAAGCGGTGAAAATTCTTGACCAATTTGAGCGTCATATCACCAAGCAAAACAAGCCGCGCGCCGAGGTTCGGTTTTCTGAGGCAAATTTAACCGCTCGCCATCAGGCGCTCACCCTGCTTGAGCGCTCAGCCGATACGGGCAATACCGCCGCCATGCTACGGCTTGCCATGTATGAGCTGTTAGGCGAGGGCTTAATTGCGGATAAAGAAAAACGGACTGCTCAAGCGTTGGCATTGATAACCGATGCTGCTGATAGCGACAGCCGAGCTCAGCGGTTGCTCAGTCGCTTATATTATCAAGGGCTGTTTGTAGCTCAAGATTTGGCATTGGGTAGATTTTGGCTTGAGAAAGCCGCTCAACAGGGTCATCCTGAAGCAATAGACCTGACCCGACAATGGCAACAATCAGAGCTGCTAATCAACAGTCAAAAGCAAGAAAATCATAGCATTAAGCGCTATCAGTTGTTTTTTGCAGTGTTGGTGGTGGCAGCGATTTTGTTGGTCATCTTTTTATAGTTTTTTAATTTTACATTTTTATAGTTTTTTTACATGAAGTTAATGGCGATATGAGCACCGATTTTGAATTAAAACCTACCGCGCTTGATAACCAAGCCCGTAAAGCAATCCCAATGCGACCGCCTTGGTATTATCAAGCGGCAATTAGTACATTAAAGCCACTGTATCGTTTGCAAGTTTGGCGGCGCTCGCATCAAAATGCCAACTACCGCGATGAGGTGGCGGCGCGCTTTGGTCAGGCTTACCCGCCGACGCCAAAATCAGGCACAAAAGGCGTGATTTGGTGTCATGCCGTATCGCTTGGGGAGACGAACACGGTCGCGCCGCTGCTTGATGCGCTGCTTGCTGATGGCTATCAAATTTGGCTGACCAATACCACGCAAACCGGATTTGCGCGCGGGGCAAGCCGATTTGCCAAAGATATTGCCAGCGGAAAGCTCAGTCATAGCTTTGTTCCCGTCGATAGCCCAAAGGTGATTGAGAAGTTTTTGGCGCATGTTCAGCCGATTGCCGCGCTGTTTGTGGAAACGGAGCTTTGGGCAAATATTTTGACCATTTTAGCCAAGCAGCAAATCCCCAGTATTTTGGTTAATGGTCGTCTGTCAGCATCATCGTTTGCGCGTTATCAAAAAATCGCAGCGGTTAGTCAAAGTATGATGCAAAATTTAACCTTGATTGTCGCCCAAGACGCTGCTTCCGCTGAGCGCTTTTGCAAGCTTGGCGCAGCTCGTCAAAAGGTGGCAATGGCAGGATCACTCAAGTGGGTTATGACGCAAAGCCATGCTAAAAATGAGTCTCAAAGTGATTTCCAATTTCCAAGTTTTCCAAAAGATAAGCCAATTTGGGTTGCCGCAAGCACTCATGAAGGTGAGGAGCAAATTGCGCTTAATTTTCAACATCAGCTCAAAAAATCGGGCATTGATGCGTTGCTTATTCTTGTACCAAGGCATCCTGAGCGCTTTAATGAAGTGGCAAAAATGATTGAGAATAGCGGCTTTTCGATGGCGCGGCGCAGTCAAGCTGAGGCGGTAAATTTGGACACGCAAGTTTACCTTGCCGACTCTATGGGCGAGCTGATGCATTGGTATCAGGCTGCTGATGTTGCGCTCGTTGGCGGTTCGCTGGTTGATGTCGGCGGTCACAATCCGGTCGAGCCGGCAAGCGTTGGCACACCGATTTTGATGGGGCAATTTACCACTTCTTGCCAAGACGTGGTGGATAAATTGGCGGAAGTTGGCGCGTTATTTCAGCCGGATAATCTAAACTATCAACCCATTCACCCAAAAAATTTGCAAGAAAGTGAGGGTTTTGACAGAGCTAATTTTAATGATGACGAGCAAAAACTATTGTTTGATCAGCTTTTATTTTGGTTAAGTCAGCCAAAGCTTGCCGAAATGGCAGGTAAGGCAGGGGAGGATTTAGCACAATCGCAGCAATCGGCGTTGACCGATCAGCTTGATTTTATCAAACAAGTGCTTGAGCCGACCTCATGAATTGTATTTTATTACCAAGCGCGCAAATTCAAAACTCAATTGCGACCATTACCGATCATTTGCAAATTGCGCATATCAACCAAGTGTTAAAAGCTGATGTCGGCGCTTGTATTAAAATTGGTGAAATTGGCGGCAAGTTGGGTCGGGCAGTCATTCAAACGATTACTGAAAATGCGATCCTGCTCAAGGACGTTCAGCTCACTGAGGCGCCGCCTGCCAAGCTTGATTTGACCGTCGTTTTGGCATTGCCGCGACCCAAAGTATTGCGCCGATTAATTATGGATATGACCGCGATGGGCGTTCGCGATATTATTTTGCTCAACAGCTACCGCAGCCAAAAAAGCTATTGGCAAAGTCCAATGCTCAGGCGTTTAGATGAGTTTGTGTTAGAAGGGCTTCAGCAAGGGGTCGATACCATCGCGCCTAGTATTACATTAAAGCCGAGATTTAAGCCCTTTATTGAGGATGAGTTTGCAGCTTTAGCAGCGCGCAAAGCCATTGTTGCTCATCCTTATGCAAACGTTAGCTTAAAAGATTATTTACAAAATCAAGGCGATGCTTTCCAACGCGAGTTGCCCAATGTGGTTTTTATTGGCGCAGAAGGCGGCTGGATTGATTTTGAAATTGAACTGTTAGCGGCTCATAGTTGTCAACCGGTCAGCTTAGGATCGCGGATTTTGCGGACGGAGGCGGCGGTCAATGCAATTTTAGGGCAATGGCTGCTGTATTCGGACTCATAAGCTCCTAACTTATGCCATTTTTAGGCGGTTAAATTAAGCAATTCATATTAATAAAGTTATTGATAACCTTTATCAATTCAATTAGTATGGCGTTAGCTTTTAGCTGCTTGATTTTTTGTCTAATGCTGTTTTGGAGACCGTGATGCCAAGTCGCGCGATGATGTCTGCTGCACCGATGACCACCCCTTTATTTTTAACACTTAAAACGAGCTCAGCAGCGCTGGCGCTCAGTGCCATGCTGGCTTTAACAGGCTGTAATAAACCTGCTGAGCAGTCATCAGCTGACAATGCTGAGGCACCAACCAAAAGCGAAAGCGCGGCGGCTGATACCGGTCAAACCGTGACCATTTATTCCTCACGAAATGAGCAGCTGATCAAGCCGCTTTTAGATGAGTTCACCAAGCAAACGGGAATCAACGTTGATTTGGTCACCGACAGCTCAGGACCCTTGATTGCAAGGCTAAAAGCTGAAGGCAAAAACACGCCCGCTGATATGCTGTTAACCGTTGATGCGGGCAACCTTTGGCAAGCCGCGCAAGATGGGTTATTGCAGCCCGTGCATTCAACCGTTCTTGACAGCAACGTTCCGGCAAAATACCGCGATCCGGACGGGCTTTGGACGGGGCTATCCCTTCGCGCTCGCACCATTTTTTATGACCCAAGCAAAGTCAAACCTGAGCAGCTATCGACCTACGCTGATCTTGCCGATCCCAAGTGGAAAGGTAAGCTGTGTTTGCGAACTTCCAAAAAAGTATATAACCAATCCCTCGTTGCCAGTATGATTGAGCATTTGGGTCGCGATAAAACCGAGCAAATCGTTCGCGGATGGGTTGCCAACTTAGCAACGGATGTGTTTAGTGACGATACCAATTTGCTTGAAGCCATTGCGGCGGGGCAATGTGAAGTTGGGATTGCTAATAGCTATTACTATGGTCGAATCGTCGATGAAAAGCCTGATTTCCCTGTAAAAATATTTTGGGCAAACCAAGGTACAACAGGAACTCATGTCAATATTTCAGGAGCAGGCGTCACCCTTGGCGCTAAAAATCCAGAAGGCGCCATCAAGCTTATGGAATGGCTGTCCTCTGATCAAGCTCAAGGCTTATATGCCAGCGCGGATAAAGAGTTTCCCGTTAAAGAAGGTATTGATAAATCGGCGCTGTTAAAATCTTGGGGCGAGTTTAAACAAGATGACATTAACGTGCAAAAATTTGGCGCGCTGCAAACCCAAGCGATCCAAATGATGGATAAAGCCGGTTATAAATAAGCCAGTTTGCCTCTTTAAAGCGTTGTCAGTTTTTAAGCCGTTAAAATGGTAACCTTGTCATGATGACCCTACCAAAACCCCTCAAAGTGCCTCGGCGCATGATTCAATTAAATCATGCGTCAAGCCCCATCACGCAGTCTCAGTCAAGAATGCTATCAAAATCAGTCTTAGGACTGATTTCGTTGTTTATGCTCATCCCCATTTTGGTGGTATTGTTTTCTTGGACGCAGCCGGTAGCTGAGGTTTGGGGTCACATGCGCGAGTTTGTGCTCCCTGAGGTGCTAAAAAATACGGCCATTTTGGTGATCTTGGTGGGTACAATCTCAGGCAGTTTGGGGACGGGGCTGGCTTGGGTGACGAGCATGTACCGCTTTCCCGGTCAGCGCTTTTTTTCGTGGGCGCTTATGTTGCCGCTTGCGATTCCCGCTTACGTGCTGGCGTTTGTGACGTTAGGGGTTATTGACTTTAGCGGTCCTTTGCAATCAGGGCTTCGCGATTTGGGAATGACGACTACGATCCCTTCCATTCGAAACGTTTGGGGCGCGGGAGTGATTTTATCTTTTGCATTTTATCCTTATGTTTATTTGCTGGCGCGCCAAGCATTTTTATCGCAAGGTCGAACGGCGATCGAAGCGGGGCAAATGCTGGGATTAAGTCGCGCTCAAGTGTTGTTTCGTCTGGCTTTGCCGCAAGCATTGCCTTGGATCATCGGCGGATTAATACTGGCATTGATGGAGACGCTGGCAGATTTTGGCGCGGTGTCTGTTTTTAATGTTGATACTTTTACTACCGCCATTTACAAAGCTTGGTTTGGCTTTTTTAGCTTAACCACTGCCGCTCAGCTTGCAGCATTACTGATTGGGGTGGTGTTTGTGGTCGTTTTGATGGAGCAATATTGGCAAAGCAAACGCGGCGCGGTCATCACTCAAGGCAATCATCGCCGTTTTGAGGTCAGTGTTATTAAAAAATGGCTGCTCAGCGGCAGCTGCACGTTGATTTTTTTATTGGCATTTTTAATTCCATTTTTGCAGCTTATTTATTGGACAGTAGTAAATTTTCAGCAAGATTTTGATGAGCGTTATATTGGTTTTGTGACCAACAGCCTTGTGATTGCCAGTTTGACCACGCTATTTATTGCAATAGTTGCTATTGTGATTGCTTGGATTAAGCGCCAATTTCCGGATAAATTGACCAAAATTCTTGCCACGTT